>Ga0265595_1000662_pt1 | contig 29553 bp, 36 predicted proteins | sample saktaG_15_FD_190148 | JGI IMG/M metagenome (GOLD analysis project Ga0265595, IMG submission 190148) | Saline water microbial communities from Sakinaw Lake, British Columbia, Canada - sak_2013_06_06_50m | ecosystem: Environmental > Aquatic > Non-marine Saline and Alkaline > Saline ...
TAATCATCAGGCTGCTCCTCTCTTCACCTTGCGGGTGATGTTTGTGCATATCCATTAGACGCAGGTGACTGAAGAGAAGCAGCCGCTTCTTTTCGCCCGAAATCAGATTCCAATGTCGGGACTAGGGTGCAGGCTGGAGGTTCCGGCGGGGCAAATCGCGGCGCGGGCGCTACTTGGGGCCGGCCAGTTCTGCCCGGTAGAGCTGCGCGCGGGCCGCGTAGTCGGCCACGTTGCGCCGGATGCGCTCGATTTCTTCCGGCGTGAGCGGGCGCTTGACCACGGCCGGGACCCCGGCGACGAGCGAACCGGCCGGTACCGCGAAGTCCTCGCGTACAACCGAGCCGGCCGCGACGATACAGTTGCGGCCGATCCGCGAACGGTTCAGGAGAATCGCGCCCATGCCGATGATGCAGTCGGATTCGACCGTGGCACCGTGGACGATGGCGTGGTGGCCGACCACTACGCGGGCGCCGATAACGGTCGGGGTTCGGTGGTCGACGTGGACCATCGCGAGGTCCTGGACGTTGGTTTCCTCGCCGATGGTTATCGGGGCCATGTCACCGCGCACGACCACGTTGAACCAGACGCTTGCCCCGCGGCCGATTGTGACCTGGCCGATGACGGTCGCGCTATCGGCGACGTAGCAGGTCGGGTCAACCCGTGGGGCCCAGTCCTGCAGCCGGATTATCATCTGGCCGTCCCTTTCCCGGGTGCGGTCGGCCGAAAGAAACGGCAGACCATGACGTCATCGGTCTTGTCTCTTACGGTCGCGGCCACGTATACGTCGCCGTTGACCACGAGGTCGACGCCGCCGGCATCGGGGCCGGGCGAGTAGTGGCGTTCCCAGATCGACACGGCACTCGGTTTGTACTGGAACGCGAGTATCTTGCTGGTCGGTTCCGGCCGGCCGCCGGTGACGAGCTTCCGGCCGATAAGACTGCCCGTAATGAAGATGTCGGCATCCTTGGTGACGAAGATGCCGTTGCCGGTTGCCTGCGTCTGCTCGCCGTAGGCGGCCTTGCGGATTGACCCGCCGTCGGCGTCGTATTCAAGAATGACGCAGCGGACCGAATCGTCGACCGTGGCCGTGCCGGTGACGAGGATGTTGCCGAACGGGTCGAACGCGACGTCACCGGGCAGGTCGTCGCCGCCCGAGTCGTAGCGGCGAGTCCAAAGCGTGTCACCGTTGGGCGCGAGCTTGATGACGACGATGTCCGAGCCGGCGCCGGTCCCGCCGCAGTGGCCGACGATGGCGAGGTTATCTTTCGTGTCAGCCGCGATGTTCGAGGCCATGTCGTTGCTTGAGAGGTCGATATTCTTGACCCAGATGGTCCGGCCGTCCCCGGCATCGAGCAGGGCGACCATGTAATCGCTGTTGGCATCGGCGCCGGCCACGCCGCAGACCGCAATCCGGTCGCCGGAGACCGGGCAGATGCCCATGCCCCAGGTCTTGTCGCCGACCACCAGGCCTTTCTGCCAGGTGATTGCGCCGTCAGCCGCGTAGCGGATAACCAGGCAGAGCGGCTTGTCACCGGATACTGAGCGGCCGGTGGCGAACAGGTGGCCCTGGTCGTCGGCCCAGATGTCTTCACACACTGCGTATGGCGAGTCTTTGTACATGCGGGTCCAGCGTTCCTGGCCGTCCTTGTCGAGCTTGGTGACGAACCAGCCGGCGCGGCCGGTGTCGCCGGGCTTGGTGGACACGTAGCCGACGTAGTAGGAGGTGCCGTCAGTGGCGAGCGCGGTCGCAGTCTCGTCGCCGCCAGCGTCGATTCTCTTCTGCCAGACGACCGGTTTTGAGCCGCAGCCCGCGACCATCAGCGCGAGCAAAGCCACGGCAGAGATGCAGGCAAGTGCTTTCATATTGAAACTCCTTCTGGTGAACGGACGCTCCGGCAAGATGCCACGGATTGATATTGCCACAGGATAGGGACAAAGTCAAAGGGCAGAGCAGGGAAAGGGACCAAGGGATAGAGAGATCGAGGGATCGAGTGGCGGACACAAATGACGGAACACGGTGCACGGTCTACGTCCGTCCGCGGTTGACAACGGCGCCGCAGCGGGCATGCTGAAGGCCTGATGGCAACGAATTACCTCGGCCGATTCGACGCTCAAGTCGCCCGCGTGTTCCGATACGCGGCGCGGGCGGCGTGGCGGAACCCTCGACAGGTGCTGTTCTTCTCCCGGATCGGGGCCGCGCAGGCCCGCTCGGCCCGGGTGCGCGCGGGGCTGCGGAAGCAGGGAGTCCAGGTCCCGCCGCTCTTGATTGCGAGCATCACCAACCGGTGCAACCTGAAATGCCGCGGGTGCTATGCCCGGGCGCGCAAGCACACCGGCTGGCCGGAACTGACCGATGAGCAGTGGGCGGGGCTGTTCGCGCAGGCAAAGGAACTGGGCGTTTCCGTCATCATGCTGGCCGGCGGCGAGCCGCTGCTGCGGCCGGGAATCCTCGACGTGACGCGCAGGTTCCCCGGCATCATCTTCCCTTTGTTCACCAACGGGATGCTGTTTGACGACGCGGTCATCCGCAGGCTCCGAGCCCTGCCACAGGTCATCCCGGTGCTGAGCATCGAAGGCTGGGAACCGGAGACCGACACGCGGCGGGGTATCGGCGTGTTTGAGACCGTGGCCGGTGCGGCCGGGCGGCTGGGCGAGGCCGGGCTCTTCTACGGTACGTCGCTCACTGTCACGCGCCGGAACTTCGCGGCGGTCACCGAGGAGGGACTGGTCCAGGCTCTAATCGGGACCGGGTGCCGGATGTTCGTCTTCGTCGAGTACACGCCGGCCGAGCCGGGGACCGAGGAACTGACGCTCCTGCCCGCACAGCGAACGAAGCTCGTCGAGTTCTCGACCGGGCTGCAAGTGCGATCGCGGGCGGTTTTCATGGTATTCCCCGGGGACGAGGAGCAGTTCGGCGGATGTCTGGCCGCGGGCCGCGGGTTCGTCCACGTCGGGCCGGGTGGTAGCCTGGAACCGTGTCCGTTCGCGCCGTATTCGGACGTGAGCGTGGCAACGATGCCGCTGAAGGATGCGCTGCAGTCAAACCTGCTTCGGCAGATTCGCGACAACCATGCGGAACTGAAGGAGACGCGCGGCGGCTGCGCGCTGTGGCGGAACCGCGAATGGGTCGAGGCGCTCGCAAAGAAGAGCGAGGGTAGAGGCAAAGGTCGAGGTTGAGGTCGCGGGTTCTCCCTTGCCTTTGCCTCTACCTCTGCCTTTCCCTTGCCACGGCGGCGGGTACGCTATGCATCAGGGCAGGAGGCGTGTTCGACGGTCAGGAGGTGCTTGGCATTCGCTGGCTTCACGCCGGAGAGTTGGAACCTCGTCCTGCACAACGGGCAGGTATTCTAGTGTCCGGCGACTGAGCCGTAAGGCTAAGGGTCTTCGGAGAACCTACGCCAACCTGTTTTGCTTCGTTGTCAAGGCATTTCGTTCATACCACACCAGGAGTTAGGCCGCGGGCTGGTGCCGGTGCTTGAGTTCGGTAGTCGGCCGGCCGGTCTGCATCAGGTTGTCCGGGACGGCACGGATGAACTCGGACGCCCGGTTGGACGCGGGACGTATTTCTGCCGTAGGAGCGCAGGCAGCTTCCGGCCGTAAGCAAGCTGACGACCATCGAGTAGGACCGCAGCCACACGCTTCTGCATGCGAAACCCGGGGAAGACCCGGGTTTCGCTTCGTCCGGGCCGAACCCAGACAGAGGACGGGGCTATCTGTCTCGTCCGGAACTAACGCACCAGACCCGCCCGACAATCGGCAATCGGGAATCGGCATCCGCCAATCGGTAGAACTACCGCCCGATTCTGGAACTCGGAATCTGCTGCTCGTCGCCAAGACACCGTCGAAGTCGCCACGCAAGTCCCCTCGCGAGTCCTCCTGCGAATCGCGCCGCAAGTCAGCCTGCAAGTCGCGATGCAAATCGGCTGGAGAGTCGGATTGGCAGTCACCGCAAGGGTCCGCCCGCAAGTCACCTTCCGAGAAGGCCCGGCTATCGTGGTGCAAACCGACCGCAGAACCGCCGGGAGAACCCATCCGCCAACCCCCACGAGAGCCTCGCCGGAAATCGCCCCGGGAACCGTTCCGGGAACGGTTCCCGCTCCGGTTCGCGGGGCGTCGATTCCAGCCTGATTCCTGCGGACCGTTTCGCTAACGTGCGAATCTACAAAGAGATACGCAAAGGCCCCGAAATGAGATGAAGATTCTTTAACAAATCGGCCGTTCTGGTGCGTATAACTATATGAAAGCCTGCGCCCACGCGGCGCGGCTGGGCCGGAGGCCGAAGATTCTTGAGCAAATCGTGCTCCGGTGTCCATATAACTTAGTGAGGGCCCATGCCCGCACGGCGCGGCTGGGCCTGAGTGACCGAAAACCTGAAAGGAGTTCCTATGTCCGATTCAAACCAGCGGTTGATAGCCTGGCAGATGAAAACCGATACCGGCAGGGTGAAAGAGACGCTCGATGCCCTGCGGCCGGAGATGCTCGAACACTACAAGGCGGCGGTGACAAGCCTTTGCGAGATGGAAACGAAAGCACGGCAGACGCTCAACGCGGCAGGGGTGCACACCATCATGTACGTCCCGTACCTCAGCTATGCGCGGCAGCTCTACAAACTCTCACGCCAGCAGGGCATCTCGGGCGAGAGCTTCGCCCTTGTGGCCAAAGTCCTGCTCGACAAATGGGCCGCCCGCGGATTGGATTCCGCCGTCCTCGCCCGAATACGTACCGACGTCTTCGACGCCTCCGCGCCGACGCCGTAGAGCCCAGACTGTCTGCTCGCAGGCCGATCCGCCCGCAAACTGCGTCCAAACCTGGTCAGCACGAGGGGCGCCCCGCTCAGGCGGGGCGCCAAGCCTCCACCGGGGTTGACGGTGCGCCGCACAGCCATTAGAATTAGCTGTAGCTAATTTTATTAGTCAGTGTTAACAATGACATAGGAGACGCATGAAAGCTCTAAGCCAGAGCGCACAGGACTACCTCGAGGCCGTCTACGAAACCGGCCGCAACCACAACGTCGTGCGCGTCTCAGAGATTGCCGGTCGGCTGGGCGTGAAGATGCCGTCGGTCGTGACCGCACTGCGGCGGCTGGCCCGTCGCGGGCTGGTGCGGCACGAGCACTACGGCTACATCGCCCTGACCGATGCGGGAGCAGCCGAGGCCAGACGTGTCAGTGAACGGCACCACGCGATAGTACGCTTCCTCGTTGACCTGCTCGGGGTCGATGCCCGGACCGCGGAGATCGACGCATGCCAGATGGAACACGCCGTCTCGGCGCGAACAATGCGAAGGATGGTGAGGTTCCTGGAGTTCGCGGCCACGGGTCGGGATGGTGAGCGCCGTTGCGCCGGCATGTTCCGGCGCTTCGTCGACAGCGGAGCGAGGTGCGACTGTGCCCGCTAGACAGCAGCTCAGCCTGGCCGACGTCGAGACCGGCGTGTCGGTACGAATCAGCGCCATTCAGGGCGGCCGTGGGCTCGTGGGCCGGCTGGGTTCCATGGGGCTGGTGCCGGGCACCGAGGTGAAGGTCGTGGGTGGCCGCCGGGGTGGACCGGTGATTGTCGGCCTGCGCGGGTGCCGAATCGCAATCGGGTGCGGAATGGCAAGCAAGGTGCTGGTTGAGCCGGCCGGCGACTCGGACCGAACCGTACCCGGACCGGAACAAGACCGCAGTGCCGACTGATTTCGCGCCGGCCAAGCGCAGAATCAAGGTTGCGCTGGCCGGCAACCCGAATTCCGGTAAGACCACGATCTTCAACGCCCTGACCGGGTCGCACCAGCACGTCGGCAACTGGCCGGGCGTGACGGTTGAGAAGAGGTCGGGCCAATCCTTCTACCAGGGTCATCAAGTCGAAGTCGTCGACCTGCCCGGAACCTACAGCCTGACCGCCTACTCGCTCGACGAGAAGGTCGCCCACAACTACCTTGTTCAAGAGCGGCCCGACACCGTCGTTGCCGTGGTGGATGCCGTAAACCTTGAGCGCAACCTGTACCTTGTCGTCCAGTTGCTTGAGCTCGGTGCGAAGGTGGTTCTGGACTTGAACATGGTGGACGTGGCAAAGAGTCAGGAAGTCGTCGTCGATGCGGCTGCGCTGGAAAAAGCGCTGGGAGTTAAGGTCGTCACGACGGTTGCGAACAAGAACGAGGGATTGGACGACCTCAAACGACTGATTCACGACATCGGGCGGGTGGAACTGGGTCCGCGGCCGCGCGTCGACTACGGCGAGGACATCGAGGCTGAAGTTGATGTCTTGACCAATGCGGTGCAGCCCTGCCCAACCAATGGACTGCCCGTCCGCTGGTTGGTCCTGCGTATCCTGGAGGGTGACACCGACGAGCTGCACCATTTTGACGCGGGGCCGTGCTCGGCCGCGGTGCGGGAAACGCTCGCCGGTTCCACCGCCCGGCTCAAATCAAGGCTCGGCGAGGACATCGAGAGCCACATCGTCCGGCGGCGCTACGCTTTCGTCCGCGGCCTGGTGCGCGAGTGTGTACGCCAGCCGGCCGGCTCGGTGCAAACCGCCTCCGACCGGATCGACCGGGTCATGACTAATCGATGGCTCGGCATTCCACTGTTCCTGTTGCTCATGGGATTGGCCTTCCTGCTCGTGTTCCGGCTGGGCGCGCCGCTTTCGGGCCTGATTGACGCGGCGTTCACGCGGCTCGGAACCGGACTGGTGGCCGGGCTATCGGCCGTGCACGCGCCCGAATGGGTCGGCTCGCTGCTTGCCGACGGGCTGGTCGGCGGCATCGGTTCCGTGCTGGTCTTCATTCCCAACATCGCGTTGCTCTTCCTGGCCATTTCCATTCTTGAGGACTCCGGGTACATGGCGCGGGCCGCGTTTGTGATGGATCGGCTCATGCACGCGCTGGGCCTGCACGGCAAGTCGTTCATCCCGCTGATAATGGGGTTCGGCTGCTGCGTGCCCGCGGTGCTGGCCACCCGTTCGCTGGACTCGCGCAAGGACCGGCTGCTGACCATCATGATTGCGCCGCTGATGTCGTGCTCGGCGCGGCTGCCGATTTACACGCTCTTCGCCGCGGCGTTCTTCCCGCGCCGGCAGTGGCTGGTCGTTTTCTCGCTCTACCTGTTGGGTATCGTGCTCGCAATCATCATCGCCCGGGTGCTGCGCAGCCTGCTCTTCAAAGGCGAGACCACGCCGCTCATCATGGAACTCCCGCCGTACCAGCGGCCGGTGCTGAAACACCTATTGCGCAGCACCGGCCACCGCACCTGGCTCTTTGTGCGCAAGGCGGGCACGGTCATCGCGGCCGCAGTCATCCTGCTCTGGATACTGGCCCGGCTGCCGTGGGGCGCGGATTACGCATCACAGCAGACTCTGATAGGCCGCATCGGAACCGTGTTGGCGCCGGTCTTCGCGCCGGCCGGGTTCGGCTTCTGGCAGGCCGCGGTTGCGCTGGTTGCGGGCATCGTCGCCAAAGAGCTGGTCGTCGGCACGCTGGGCACGCTCGCCGGCACGGACAGTCAGGGCCTGGCCGTGGCGCTGCACGCTCACTTCACGCCGCTCTCGGCCTACGCCTTCATGGCCATGTCGCTCATCTACATTCCATGCATCGCGACAATCGCCGCAATCCGGCGCGAAACCAACTGGCGGTGGGCCGGGCTGACAACCGGGTACACCCTCGTCCTCGGCTGGACGGTCGCAGTCGCCGTGTACCAGTTCGGCCGGCTCCTCGGTGCCTAGCCGGCCCGACCGGACCGCTGGGGTGGTGTAGTCAACGCCTGCTTGCCGCGGCACCAGCGTGTGTCCTTGTCACTCTGAGCCGTGAGGCGAAGAGCCTTCGGAGCCGACGATTCTTCACGGAGTTTACCCTGAGCGGGGGCGAAGATTCTTCGCTTCGTTCAGAGTGACGGCAAGCGAAGGGTTCAGAATGACATGCCAGACCTATGCCAACCTATCCAGCTAGGTTGGCAGGGAATTTCGCCTACACCGTTCTAGTGAGCGGGCACGATTGAGTCCGCTGCCGCGACGACCGGTCCTGCCGGCCGGGTCAGGTCCGCGAGGTAAGATGCCTTGAGCGCGTTGAACTCGGGTAGGTTCTTCTTCGCCACGGGCTCGGCCCGCGGCGGAATCAACTTGAGCGGATTGACCGCCTTGCCGCCCTGCCTGACCTCGAAGTGCAGGTGGGGCCCGGTCGAAAGCCCGGTCGTGCCGACATAGCCGACCGTCTGCCCCTGCCGCACGTTCCGGCCGGCCTTCATTCCCGCCCCGTACCGCGACAGATGCCCGTAGCACGAAACGAGCCCTCCGGAGTGACGTATCTGCACGAAGTTGCCGTACCCGCCGTTCCACCGGGCCATGGTCACTGTGCCATCGGCAATCGCGCTCACCGGTGTGCCGGTCGGTGCCCCGTAGTCAATGCCCGTGTGCTGCCGCCACCTGCGCAGGATGGGGTGGAACCTCATACCGAAGTGGGACGTGACCTTGGCGAACTGCAGGGGTGAACGGAGCACGGTCTTGCGCAGTGACTGTCCCTTCTCGTTGTAGAAGTCCCAGTGCCCGGACGGATCGCGGTAGAAGAAACCGTGGTAATCGCCGATCTTCCCCTTGTAGTGCACGGCGTAAATCCGGCCGTCGCGGTAGAAGGTCGAGTCCACGTACAGCTTGTCGAGCAGGAGTTCGAAGGAATCCCGTTCGTTTACCTCGGTAAGGAAGTCTACGTCGAAGCTCAGAATTTCCGCATAGTTCACAATCAACCCCGGCGTCTCACCGAGGGCAATCATCGAATTCCAGAGCGAGCTGTGCACTTCTCCCCGCACCATGACTCGCATGGTGTCCACTGGCCTCATTTCCTTGACCGCGGTCGCGCCGGCGGAGTCAAAGCGGACGTTGTACGAGGTGACCGGATCCTTTCGGTACGTGATTCCGGTCAAGTCCAACCCTTTGTAGACGCACGACACGACATCGCCGGCCCGCATGTTCCGGAAGTTGAAATCGGTCTTCGCCAGTGCCGTATGTACCTCGTTGATTCGCGCGGGCGGCAGGCGCCAGCGCGCGAGCACGCCGGCCAGCACTTCGCCTTTGCTCAGGCTGTCCTCGGCCACGTAAGTCGAATCTGCATTCGGAACCGATGGTCCGCACACCGGGTGTTTCGCGGTCAGACGTCGGACCACCAGAACTCCGATCGTCACCACTGCCAGCCCGAGTAGAACCGCTGCAACTCGTCCACCCAACCCACTTCCTTTGACCGGTCCGTTTCGTCGCTCCACCCCGGCTACCTCAACGCCTCAGTCCGACAGCGGTCGGTAGCGACCGTCTTCGGGGAGCCACGACGTCTCTCAATCGCCAGCTATCAGGACTGCCGCGGCGACCACGCTCGTCCAGAGACCGTTCTTGTTGCCGATGGCGCTCTGGGTGACGTTGTGCGTGCGGACAATCTCCCCGGAGATTCGCCAAATCTCCTTCCGCTCGTCGTAGCTGGTGTCGGCGTTGAACTGGACGCCGAGCGTGGTGGCCAACATCTGGGCAGCCAGGTCTTCGGCGTAGTCGCCCGCCCGTTCCTCCCGTTCGCCGAACGAGTGGTACTCGGACAGGTAGCCGTACTTGGCCGTGTCCTTGGGGACGGCGAGGCCGACTGACGCCGAGATCAGCCGGTGCGGCTCGCAGGTGGCGTTGTCGCTCATAACGACGAAGGTAATCTGGCCCGGCGTCTGCATCTTCAGGCCCCGGACGCGAGGCAGCATCCGGCAGCGTGGCGGGAATATCGAGGATACGCGGACCAGGTTGAACGCCGCTATCCCGGCGTCGCGCAGGGCGGCCTCAAAGCTCGCCAGCTTCTCGCGGTGGACGCCGACGCCCTTGGTCAGGAATACGTGCGCGGGCAGTACTACCATGATTTCTCCTTAGGCACGGCCGCGGTTGGCCGGGCGGGACCGGACGCGCTGACCACCGGACCGGTTGAGAAAGATGCGCGGTTGAACGTCATGCTCACGGTTCCGGATCCGTCCTATACCGCTGCCAGCGCCTGCTCCAGGTCCGCGACCAGGTCATCGACGTCCTCGATTCCGGTGGAGTAACGGACCAGCCCGTCGGTGATTCCGGCCGCGAGGCGGTTGGCCTGCGACATGCCGGCATGGGTCATCGACGCCGGGTGCTCAATCAGCGTCTCGACGCCGCCCAGGGAAACCGCCAGCGTCGCCAGCCGGACGTTGTCCATCAGCCGGCGGCCCGCCTCGACGCCGCCTTTCAACTCGAAGCTGAAGACAGCGCCGAACCCGCTCATCTGTTTCTTCGCCAGTTCGTGCTGGGGATGAGATTCAAGGCCAAGGTGACGCACCCAGGCGACCTTGGGGTGTCCCTCCAGCCAGCGCGCGATTGTCGTGGCGCTCTGCTGGGCGCGTTCCATGCGGACGGCCAGTGTCTTCATGCCGCGCAGGACAAGAAACGCCTGGTGTGGGTCCATGCAGCAGCCGAGGCTTATCATCAGCGGGCGGATGCGCCGGTAGAGCGCTTCGTCCCGGGTTACAATCAACCCGCCGACAACGTCGGCGTGGCCGTTGATGAACTTGGTGACCGAATGCACGACGACGTCCGCTCCCAGGTCCAGCGGCCGCTGCAGGCAGGGGCTGGCAAACGTGTTGTCGACGACGAGCGCGATGCCGTGGGCTTTTGCCAGGGCCGCGACCGCGCGCAGGTCCGTAACCTGCATCGTGGGATTGGATGGCGTCTCAACGTAGATCATCTTGGTGTTGGGCCGCAGCGCATTCTCCACGTTCGCGACGTCGGACGTATCCACGAACGTAGACTCCACGCCGAACCGCGCGAAGTGGTTTTCCAGCAACCCGCGCGACGGCCCGTAGACCGAAGCCGTGCCTACGACGTGCGCGCGCTGTTCCAGCAGGGCCATGCACACCGTTGATACGGCGCCGAGCCCGGAACTCGTCGCGATGCCGCCGAAGCCGTTCTCCAGCACGGCGACGCCGTCCTCAAGCGCCTTGATCGTGGGGTTGCCGATACGCGTATAGATGTAGCCTTCGGCCTCGCCGGCAAAGAGCTTCGCGCCGTGCTCGGCATTGCGGAACGCGAAGGTGGACGTCTGGTAAATCGGCACGTTAACCGCGCCGTGGGCGTCATCACCCGTCGGCGGGTGGATGACCTTGGTGTTGAAACGGTACTGCCCGTGCTTCTCATTCATCGTGTAATCTCCTTTGATGCAACAGAAGGCTGTCCGCCGGGACGGCCGCGTGCGACTAGTTCCGGAACAGGCACGGCCGGATAGACCCGGTCAATCATAGGCCGCCATGATATCTTTCTCCTCACGCAGCAGTTCGCCGGCAATGGCATCCATGTCCGCTTTCTTCCAGAAGGAAAGATGCTCGTGCGCGGTGAAATACCTGAGTGGAATCGGGTGGGTGCCGACTACGACGTTGAGGCCGTGTTTCTTCTCAATCAACTCCTTGAACGCGGCCAGGCGCGGACACGGCGGGTAGCCGACGACAAGACCGGTTGCCAGGTGAATAACCTGCGCGCCGTTCTTCTTCATTTCTTCCGGCACGGACTCGACGTTCCCGCCCGGGCAGCCGCCGCAGGACGAGTAGCCGACGACTTCGAGGGCTTCGTCTTTCGGGTAGCGGGCAAACCCGCCGGTCCTTTCCCTCAGAGCACGGAAGCACTTGCCGCCGCCGCAGTTCCGGTAGCGCGCACAGATGATGATACCGATTCTTGTCACTTACCTGCCCGGCCTCGGTCCCTGAAACCGAAATTGGAGCCACGAAAGCACGAAGGCCACGAAACTGATGGGTGCGAACGGACAATGCTCCGTTTCGTCCTGTTTCGTGTCTTCGTGGCTTTCAATATCGGGCTTGGGGTCAGTGGTCGCAGAGGTTGGTGCCGGCCTGCAGGGTCCCGGCGAGATAATCTTCAACCAGCTTCTCGGGTGTCTCGGCATCCGCGCCGACGACGACCTTGATGCCGCTTTCACCGAACAACCCTTGGGCGCGCTGGCCCATTCCGCCGGCGATAATTGTGTCCGCACCTTGTTCGTGCAGCCAGCGCGGCAGCAAACCCGGTTCGTGAGGTGGGGGCGTCAGCATCTGTTTGCGAGTGACCTTCCTGGTTTTCTCGTCCACGTCCAGCAGAGCAAACTGCTGACAGTGGCCAAAGTGGGCGCATAGTTTCCCGTCGGCCAGAGGCATAGCGATTCTCATGATTCGACCTTTCTTACGTTGTCGGTTTCGGTTTTCTTGTCATCCAACGCGAGGAGCGGCCGGGCTATTGCCAGCAGCGCCTTCGCAGTCGGCGTTGATGCGAAGTGATGCACGAATGCCTGACCGTTGTCGCAGGCCTCGGCGACCTTCGGGTCAATGGGGATGGAGCCGAGAAACGGCACGAGCATGTCGCGGGCGATTTCCCGTCCGGCTCCCGAACAAAACACCTGTGTGACTTCGCCGCACTTCGGGCAGGCGAACCCGCTCATGTTCTCTACCACCCCGAGCACCGGCACGTGGAGCTGACGGCAGAAGGTGATGGACTTCCTGACGTCCACTGCCGCCACCTTCTGCGGTGTGGTCACGACGACCGCGCCGTCCAAGGTCCCGACGAGCTGGCAGACCGACAGCGGCTCGTCGCCGGTCCCGGGCGGGGAATCAATAATCAGGTAGTCCAGGTCTCCCCACTCAACATCCTTGAGGAATTGCTTGATGACCCCCATCTTCAGCGGGCCGCGCCAGATTACGGCATCGTCCTGGTCGTTCAGGAAGAAACCGATGGACATGACCTTCAGTCCGCCGACATCGACCGGAATCAGACCGTCGGTGCTGCCCTGAATGTGCTCGTGTTCGAGCCCGAGCATCGTCGGGATGCTTGGGCCGTGGATGTCCACGTCCAGCAGGCCGACCCGCTTGCCGGCCATCATCAGGGCAACCGCAAGGTTGACCGCGACCGTGCTTTTCCCCACCCCGCCCTTGCCCGACAGCACGACTACTTTGTGCCGAATCCGGCAGAGCCGTGACTGGAGTTGCTGGCGATCCTTGAACTCCTCATCGCTTTCGTCCTTCTTGCGTTCGGCTGCCGAGCAGTCCTTCTCACCACACGTGTCGCATGTTGCCTGTGGGTCACGAGATGCTTTCCGGGGTTCCTGCTGACGTTTCAGGCTTCCTTGGCATGCCGCGTTGAGCGTATTCGCCGCCAAGAGGGCGCAGTGCCAGTGCTCTTCAGGCAGGCTGCCCAGGGCTGCGACTATGTCTTCCTGCCGCAGGCCGGCCGCGTCCTCAACCGGCCTGCCCTTGGCCAGGACGGTGGTGATGCTTCCGCAGGCGAGCGAAGGGCCGCATCCGTCAGTAGTGAAGGACGCTTTAGTGATTTTGCCGTCAGCAACGGTCACCCAGAACTCCATGGTGTCGCCGCAGGGTCCGGTCACACGCGCATGGCCGTCCGCGTCCGAAAGCGGCCCCAGGTTACGGGGGTGCTGCGCGTGGTCGCGGGCGGTTTCTGAGAGTCGGTCAAGGTCGGTGCATTTCATGTATCGCTCCTACTGGTTCAGATGCAGCCACAGTTCACGGACGTCAGCGGCCGATGGTGCATTCGTCTCCACCACGGCTCGCTCTTGCAGTTGTGCCGAGGTCACGGCACGGTCGTAGCGGACGCGGCCGGCAACCCGGGCGCCCGTCTCGCGAGCCCTGTTCTCGATTCGTTCCGTCATTCCCGGGTTGATGTCCCATTTGTTCACGCACACCGCTGCCGGGATAGTGAAGTGCCGCGCCAGAGAAAGAACCCGCTCCAGGTCATGCTCGCCGGACACGGTCGGCTCGGTGACCACGAGCACTTGAGAGGCACCGGTTACCGATGCGATTACCGGACAGCCGATGCCGGGCGGGCCATCGACGATGACAATGGGACGGTGCTCATTCTCGGCAATGCGACGGGCCTCCCGGCGCACGGTAGACACCAGCTTGCCTGAGTTCTCGGCGGCAACGTCCAGTCGGGCGTGGACCATCGGCCCGCAGCGCGTCTCCGATACCATCCACTCGCCACAGCGGCGTTCGGGAAAGTCGATCGCCTGCGCCGGGCAGAACCGGACGCAGACGCCGCATCCCTCGCACGAAATCGGGTCAATCGAGAATGTGGTCACGCCAAGCGTCTTCTCCTCTATCTTAACAGCATCGAACCGGCAATGCAATGAGCAGGCACCGCAACCGGTGCAGTCTTGCTGACGGATTACCGCCTCGTGCCCGCTGCGGAACTCGTGACGTTGAATAACCTTTGGCGAGAGAATCAGGTGCAGGTCGGCCGCATCCACGTCGCAATCGGCAATGACCGGGCGGTCGGCCAGCACTGCAAACGATGCCGCGATGCTGGTCTTCCCGGTCCCGCCCTTGCCGCTGATGACGACGAGTTCCTTCATGCGTTCTTGTCCTTAGACTCTCAGGGTTTTCCTCGTCCCGGTGATGATGTACAAAACCGCGTCGTTGGCAGCGCAGCTCGCGAATACGGTATCGCCCTTCACACCAAGGAAATACTCCGTTCGAATTCTGTAGTTCTCAGCAATCACGTCTTCTATCCCCCTCAAGTCCGTATGCCGGATTTGGCCTACGTATGAATTCGGGTCGAGTAGCTTTGTCTTGAAGAATTCCGACTCGGGGTTGAGCAACATGACAATAATCATGCCGCCGGGACGCAAGACGGAAGCAGATTTCTCTATCGCCTTTCGGTAGTCATCGACAAACTGAAGGGAGACCACATAGACGACGGCATCAAAGGAACTGTCAGGAAAGGGTATGTCCTCCGCTCGTGCCGCCACGGTTCTGACGTTGTCCGGTGCGCAGTTCAATGCCTCCTGAGATACGTCCAGCCCCGTGACGTTGAAACCGCGTTTTGCCAATTCGCCTTCTATCGTCGCCGGACCACAGCCGACGCTCAGAACATCGCGGCACCCTTTCAGGTGTTCAACGAGGTACGCAAGTTCCAGTTGGAAAACCTCTTGCCAGAATTCGTTTCGACATGACTCGATATACCGTTTTGACATTTCCCTGGAGTCACTCACAATACATTCCTTGCTCGGTGTCTTTGTTCCCTTCTTGTGACCCTTCCGGGCTCTCCATGAAGAGAAAGTCAATACTGGGGCGATTAAGACCCCGTATATGCCGGCACCGGAAACACACCCTGGCCGCCCGCAAAACGGACACGTGGCGAACATAGTCATGAACCCTGAGACAGCCGTCCACCAGAGCAAGAAACGGCCTCCAACCCACGCAAATGAGCTGGAGTTTCGCATCAGGTGTCTTATCTTGGCGATCATTCCTCACCGGTCCCCATTCGGCCTAACGTGAACAAGAAGATAGTGAACAGCGTCATGTTGTAGCCGCGCGGTCTTCAGAAAGTCTTCTCAGATAGAAGGCATGTCCTTCGTATTGCGTTTCCGCAACATCGCCCTGAGCCACCAGCCGCTCGATAACTTCCCACGTTGATCCAGACCGAGATAGAAACGCACTAACAGCCTCTTTCCTCATCGGGTGAACAGCGGTTATGTTCAGGAGGTCTTTTTCCATGTCTCCGGTAGAAGCGAAGGTGTCTCCCTCATAGCCGATCAGATACTCTACCCGATTGAGCTTGCCGGCGAAGATCTGATACGCCCGGTTGAGAACCACTTCATCCGGCCCATGTACCCAGCGCTCCGCCGGAGGACGGATGGGAATGCTCAAATATGCCTGAGACGGTTGCAGCCCGTGGACAAAATCGGCCACCTCTCTCAGACAGCCATCGTTGTCATTGATGCCCCTCACGAGCATTGTCTCCGTTACCAGTTTGCCGGTGTAGGTCCTGGCGAATGCGAGTATTCCTTTAAGGACCAGGGACAGGGATAGTGCTTCGTGAGACCGATTGACTCGGCGCCAGATTGCTTTCTGAACGGCATCGATCTTCAGTGAAACCCAATCGGCCCTGCCGAGTTCCTCTCTCACGTCCTCGCGCCATAGAAGCGAACTGTTTGTGATTACGCCGACAGGGACCCCCAGCGTTTTCAAGAGCGTAATTTCCCTACCCAGGTTTACGTCCAGGGTGGGCTCTCCGTCCGGCACGAAGGTCAGGTAGTCGCCCCGTTCCCTCGCCTCCTTCGTTCTTGCCAACCTGCTCCGTACATCTCGAAAAATGGCTTCGGGTTCATAGAAGCAACGGCGGTCACTCTGCATCTGCGTGGTTCGTCCCACCTGGCAGTAGACGCAGGAGTAAGTGCACACCTTGGCCGGAATGTTGTTGATTCCCAGACTTTTCCCCAGACGCCGCGATGGAACGGGTCCGTACGAATACCGGACGTCGCCTCCGTTCATTACCTGTCCCCGCAGGCCGGTTTCCCGCAACGTTCGTCCCGGCCGCAGCAGGTTTGTCCTCCGGCCTCAAACGAGCACCCGCCTTCACCGCGTCCGAGCCGGCCCTGACCGCTTCCCTTCATGATGAAGCCAGAGCCGCCGCTTATCAGCCGCCGGACTTCGCCGCCGCATTTCGGGCACTGTGTAAGTGGTGCTTCGGTCATTCCCTGCTGCCGCTCAAAACGCAGGCCGCAGGCCCGGCATTCGTACTCATACGTTGGCATGAACTGCCTCCTTTGCGGTATTCTGTATCGTCGTTATTCTCTTCCACAGCCGCAGGAAATGGCCGCGATACTCCGGCAAAGCTTCGACGACGAGTTCGCCCCGTGAGTAAGCCTCGGCGATGCGCCGGTCATCCGGGACTTCAAGCAGAACCGGGATGTTCTGCTCCCGGCAGAATACATGAACCCGGTCGTCGCCGACTCCAACCCGGTTGATGACCACGCCGAAGGGAATCCCGATTTCCCGCACCATGCCCGCGGCGAGTTTCAGGTCGTGCAAGCCGAAAGGCGTCGGTTCCGTAACCAGGACAACGAAGTCCGCTCCCCGAATCGCGGCGATCACCGGACACGACGTTCCCGGAGGCGCGTCGAGGATTGCGGTTGTATTCTCCAGCAGACGTGTTTTCACAGCTCGGACAAGAGGTGGAGCCATGGCCACGCCTACGTCGAGCCGGCCCGTGACGAGCGTGATATTGCCCGCCTGCATCGTTTCGACAACACCAATGCGGCGGCCCTGTTCACGGATGGCCTTCTTCGGGCACACTTTCGTGCAGCCGCCGCAGCCATGGCACATCTCAGGAAAGAAGAGCGGCTTGGTACCAAACGAAACGAGGGCGTGGTACTGACAGAACCGGCTGCATTCGCCGCAGGCGTCGCAAAGGGATTCATCCACTTCCGGAACCGGAATCGTGACGATCTCCTCTGCAGGCGCTGAGCCCTTGAGGAACAGATGAGCATTGGGCTCCTCGACGTCGCAGTCGAACAACTGCACAGGCTCGCCGAGCACCCGTGCGAGGTTGACCGCAACCGTGGTCTTGCCGGTCCCACCTTTGCCGGACGCAACTGCGACCCTCAGGATGTGCCTCCGCTGCGGAACTCCCGGCGGCCCCGCTGTTGGGCCTCCGTCTCGTCTATTTCGTCCTGCCAGCCGTTGCGCGTCGTGTCGACGCGGTCGAACTTGGCGGTATACGGCTTGATGTCTAGCAGCGGCGTGCCGTCCAGAACATCGACGCCGTCGAGGTACAGGACGTTGCCCTCGCGCCGTACCAGCTCAACGATCGAGATACCGATGGGGTTGGGCCGGGCGGGGGCGCGGGTCGCGAACACCCCGCGTTCCACGTCCTGCAGGAACGGCTTGACCTTCAGCTTCGGCGCCGGCGCCTGATGGAAATGGTAGATGATATAGACGTGCGAGAAGCCTTCCAGGTCGGCCAGTCCGTCCGCGAACTCCGGGAATACCTCGGCCCGGCCCAGACAGCCCTTGGCGTACACCGGCTGTATAGGCGTCTGCGCCGCAACGCGGTGCTCGCTGTGGAGCACACCGATGGGCCGGAAGCTCATGGCCGTTCTCACCGTGTTCGTCCCTGCTGCCGGTCCGGTCGGCTGTCGTCTGCCGTGCGGCCTTCGTCCATTTGCTTGGCTATCTTGTTGCGCCAGTACCGGGAGTAAAGCGCGCCAACCGGGTTGTGCGCCAGCACGCGGTCTTTGACCACAAGGGTCGTAACCGGCGCTTCGGAGTTCCGCGTGAAGATGATGTCGTGTCCGATGCAGAGCCCGAGGATGATGTTGAGCTGCGTCCTGGCACGGTTCAGCAGCAGCGCCTGCGCGACCGGGTTGCACATCGCCTCGACGCGCTCCGGCTCGATCTTGTCCAGGCCGAGCTTCTCTTTCTCGATGCCGCATGCCTTGCAGCAGACCGCGCTCACCTTGAAGCGCCTCTTCAAGATATCGTTCAGCAGCCGTGCCTCATCAGAGAAGCCGATGCAGAAGGCGACGCCGAGATGTTCGTAGCCCAGCTCTGTTGCGAACCGAATCAATTCCTCAAGCCGGGTCAGTTTCATGTAGTGGCGGCCTTCAAGCATGGTTGCCACTTTTGTCATCTCGAGGACGGCGGGGTCCTGGTATTTCTTCAGGACTTCATCTCGCAGCCCGAAGCAGTCCTTACCCTGGTAGCAGGTCTTGTCGTCACACTCGGCACAGCTCTTCACTTCGCCTCCAGTTTCAGTACGCGGCCGCAGCCGATTCGCTCGAACCCGTCGGGCCAGCCCTGCTGGAACTGCGCGATAGCCTGGTCGCCGGTGCAGTGACCCGGCCCGACTTTGGCGACGCCCAGCGTCTTCAGTGCCTCGATGATTCGCTGCACTTCTTGCGTACTCGCTTGGCCAAGGTGGAACCCACCCAGAATCAGATGAGGAGCACTGCCGAAGTCCTGCTTCACCTTGCGAGCGATGTTGACGACGCCGGGATGGGCGCAGCCGGTGACAAGTACCAAGCCGGAGTCGGTTTCAACCACCAGCGATTGCTCCCTGATTTCCTCACCCAGTTCGCCGGTCAGCCACACCCCGGGCCAGACTGAGGCGCGTCCGGTCACCGGGATGCTCGTCCCGCCCGCCTGCTCTGCTCTTGCGCTGAGCTCGGTTGCGGCTGATGCCGGCACGTAGCACCGGGTTGAGCAGAGAGGCAGGACCGATTCCAGCCCGCCGGTATGGTCCCAGTGATTGTGGGAAATCACCACCGCCTCGAACGTCTTCGGGTCGATGCCGAGCATCTTCATGTTTGCCAACAGCAGCTCCCCCTTCGCGCCCGTATCGAACAGGAGCCGGTGGCCGGCTGCGTCCACGACGCAGGCGAAGCCCCAATCCGGCGTCAGGTCCTTCTGCAGGCTACGGTTGTCATAGACGACCGTGATCTTGATTGGCTCTTTGTCCAACGTACCTCCAGTCGACTGAGCGGCGATCAGCCAGACTAAGACTATGCCCAAGCTGTCAGAACCACGCGGCTAGCTCTCGGTGCCGCACAGTTATTTCCTGCTACTGCAGATTGCAGGTGCCGGTCGAACAGGTCGGGCAACTGGAGTTGAGCTCGGACGACCCGCTTCCACCGCCCACCGCTCCGAGTCTGGAGAACAGCTTTTCCAGCCTTGCCGACCCGCACTTGGGACACTTGACTTCTTCATCTGCCCGTTTGACCAGTTCTTCAAAGGTAGCGCCGCATTTCCGGCAGCGGAACTCATACATCGGCATTGTCTTTCACCTTTCTTACTGATTCGGATCTGATACAGCCTATTGCTTCCCGCAGCGTGTTCGCGGCCAACAGCGCGCAGTGCCGGTCTTCCTCAGGTAGTCCTCCCAGTTCATCGAGGACCGACTGCTGGTCAATTCGTGCCGCCTGCTCCAGGGTCTTGCCCTTCGCCATAATCGTCACCGCACTGGCGCAGACGACGGACGTGCCGCAGCAGTCGGTCCAGAAGGTTGCCTCCGTCATCATGTCTGCCCTCACCCTGAGCCAGGCCTGCATCGTATCCCCGCATAGCCCGGTAGCCTCACCGTAACCGACCACGGGCGTGAGCGACCCGCGTTTCAGGGTTCTTCCACAGCGCAAGCACTGGCGGGATCATCTTTCTCGCTGTCTCCGCGCCGTTCGTATCCGGTCCAGGCGCCGCGCCTTGCGGCCAACGACAAAGGCCAGGTTGCCATTTCCGAGAAGCGTGCATTCAATGTTGGAGAATCCGGCCCAACGCAGGAAACCAGCCAACTGGCCTGGCGTGTAGTACTCCTCCTTGTAGAGCTGCTCGGCAACCGAGCCTTTCACCGGGTCTACCAGCGCGACGACACCTCCTGGCGTCATCACTTTGGATAGCGCCCGCAGTACCAGCTTCGGGTGGTCAAGCTCATGGATGACGAACCGGGCAACCGCACCGCCGAAATGTCCTGTGAACGTTCCGGGCAGCAACTCCGCGTTCGCCTTCATGCATTCGGCGCCGCTCCGACGCCGGGATTTGCCGGGCAGGACTTCGGCATTGATGTCAACCCCGACGACCCTGAACCCGGCAGCTCGAGCCAGCCGGTCCGCATGCCGGCAGTCGCCGCAGCCGATTTCCAAAACCGGCTCATGCGAATCCAACAGCTTGACCAACAGACGGTGTACCTCTTGCTCGAGGCGGGGGTACAGCGTTTCGTCCTGCCGGCTACTGGCGCGGCGGCTCGATCCTGCCCGTACAGGTTGTGTTGCAGTCATCGGGACGGCGGACTGATGCATTGCCTCATTCCGGAGCGAGCAGTGTTCTGGCAGACCAGGGTCTCACGCGCCTCGGGTTATCGGTGGTCCGCACTCGGGACACTAGACTTCCTTATCTACCCGTTTGACCGGTTCTTCAGAAGTAGCGCCGTATTTCCGGCAACGGAACTCATGCATCAGCATCGTTTGCCACCTTTCTTGTTGATTCGGGTACTATACACCCTATTGCTTCCCGCAGCGTATTCGCAGCCAGCAGTGCGCAGTGCCGGTCTTCCTCGGGCAGCCCGCCCAGTTCATCGAGGACTGCCTGCGAGTCGATTCGGGCTGCCTCCTCGAGCGTCCTGCCTTTGGCCATCACTGTCACCATGCTGGCGCAGACGACGGACGTACCGCAGCCGTCGGTCCAGAACGTGGCATCGACAATCACATCGTTCGCCGCCCTGAGCCAGATTTGCATTGTGTCGCCGCAGGGCCCTGTGACCTGGCCGTACCCGTCCGGGTAGTCCAGCGACCCGGCATTCTGCGGGTTCTTCCAGAGCTCCATCACCCGCGGTGCGTATATCTGCTCCATATCCCGGATGACTCTGTCTTGAAGCCCATCGACCCAGTCGTCGCCGGCTCTGCCGGTTCTTTCGTCAGGCAACGCGTTCGCTTTCAGGGGAACCGACGGCCGACCGCACATCCGCCCCAGCCGGTGCAAATGTCCAAGTCAGCCGTTCTCTCCTGACCGGTTTGAACGTCCCGCCGGCTGTGACCCCGGCGATGATTTCGCTATCTTTCAGATGGTGGTCGCTGAATGAGAGAATCCCTTCGGGCTTCAGCACGCGGGCCAATTCCTCCATCACCTGGTCAGGCTGCCCAAGGTCGTGGAAGACGTCGTATAGCAGAACCGCGTCGAGGGATCTGCTCTCCAGCCCCGTGGCGCAGTCGGTCACGATTCCAGCCACGTTGGTCAGTCTGCGGCTCGCGGCCCGCTTCCTTGCCTGCTCGACCATGAGCGGTTTGACGTCCGCAGCATAGACCCGGCCGGTCTCGCCGACGAGTCTCGCGGCGGCGATGCTGTGACCGCCGACCCCGCAGCCGAAGTCCAGCACGTGCCAGCCAGGCTGAAGGCCTGCTTCTTCCAGGTTCCTTCGGGGCGGCTGCAGCCAGTTCCGGGTGTCGAAGCAAAGAATCTCAACCGCCCCATCGAGTCCAGGTGTCTTGCCGGTCGCCATGGCAGGTTTCGTTCTAGACCCAGTGTCCCTCAACGTCAGACGAGTCTGCCGGCTTGAGCTTCCCGGCCTTGAACGCCTCCAGTGCGGCGGCAACGGTGGGTTGGTCGGTGTTGTACACCTTGACTCCCGCTGCAGACAGGACGCGGAAGGCCTTGGGACCGCAGTGACCGGTGACTACCGCTTGTGCCCCGGATCGGACTACGGTTTCCGCTGCCTGGATGCCTGCGCCCTGAGCTGCGTTCAGGCTTTGCTGGTTGTCGACGAACTCGGACGCGCCGCTGTCGGTGTCGCAGACGAGAAACCCCGGGGCCCGTCCGAACCGAGTATCGAGCGGCGAATCTAGGCCACTCCCAGACGTTGTGAAGGCCACTTTCATTTTCTTCTCCTTCTGCTGTCAGAACTGCTACACGGCGACCGCGCCCGCCGTAGGCGGGCGTTGCGGTCGCCTCGTGCCTGCTACTTGGACTTCGACCCGGTGCCGGCCTCAAGCTCGGCAAGCCGTTTGTCGATGGCTTCGAGTCCCGCGCGGACTGCCTTGGCTTCGCTCTTGAGCGCCTGCTTCTCGGTCTCCGCGTCGGGCGCCTGGTAGGGCGCGGCGTAGCCGCCAAACCCCATCCAGCCCGGCGCGCCGGTGGCGTAGAACCCGTTGCGCCATCCGAAACCGCCGCCCCCGAAACCTCGACCTCGGCCTCGACCGAAGCCCATTCCGAAACCGCGTCCGAACGCGGGATTCGCAAAGCCGGGCACTCCGTACCCGGCGCAGTATCCGGCCCCTCGGCCGGTCATCGGACCCATCCCACCGGGTCCGGTTCTATCTCCTCTTGGCATTTTGTTTCCTTTCTTTTCGCTACTCTCTTACCATTGCGGCGCCACACCCCGGGCACTTCTGCTTGGTGCAAGGGACACCGCGTTCGTGCGGCACACGCTGTCCGCACTTCGGGCACACACAGGAGCCCGACGGCCCGGCCGCCTTGGGTCCGCCCATGCGACCGAGCCCTTGGCCCTTTCCCTGTCCGCCGCCACCTTTGCCGCTCACCGGTCCGGTTCCATCTCCTCTTGGCATTTCGCTTCCTTTCACCCTGTCATTCTCTTGTCAGCGCGATGCCACACTTCGGGCACTTCTGCTCAACGCAGGGAATGCCGCGCTCATGCGGCGAGCGCTGTCCGCACTGCGGGCACACACAGGAACCCGCTGGTCCAGCCGCCTTGGGTTCGCCCATGCGACCGAGCCCTCCGCCCTGCGACTGCCCGCCACCTTGCCCTATTCTTATGCCTCTTCTTCCTTTCACGTCGTACTCCTTTGGTCGGGGATTGCGCATCCCCCGGAACCGATGTTGGCTACGGCGGCAGCAACCCGGCATGGCGAAAGCATCGCCGTCTAGGTCGCCACCAAGCCACGCCCGCACCACTTCGTCCAGCTCGCCGGCCACGAATGGAATCACCCGGATGCCTTGACTGTCCACTAAGACGTGCAAGGGCCGGGAAATCGCGCCGCAGACGAGCGTACCGACGCCCAGCTCCGCCAGACGAAGCACCTTGTTGACCGGAAGGCCATCAAGCTGGGCTTCCTGCATTTCACCGACCGCCACTCCGGCCTTGGATTCTACAAGACTGACCCGTCGCGCCACGTCAAAGACCGGCGCGATGCGGTTGTTCCATGAAGCAAAGGCCGCTTTCATTTCCCGGCACATCGAGTGTTCATTGTCTTGTTCAGTGCAGCAAGTGTGCCCGATCGGCCCGCGAACGACGGAAAGCTGTTACCGCCGGGTTTTCATGTAGTTAGGCAGTCATGTGGCGCCGGACGGCCATCTGTTACAGTAGCGACTGTGCGACTGTCGTGTCAGATGAGCGAAGCGGAAACGCTACTCTGCTTTGTTCTTGCGAGAACGGCCGTCTTGTGCCGCGTGACTGATTCCAAGCTGTTTCATCTTGCGGAACAGGGTGGTCTTGTGGATACCGAGTTCCCGGGCGGCGGCAAGGCGGTTGCCGCCGGTGCGTTCAAGAGCATTCCGGATGGTCTGGGTTTCGACGAGGTTTCGGGTCCTGCGCATGTCGGGGCGGCTCGGGACACGATCCGAAATGCCGGGCATTTCGGTCATGTCCCCGCCCCGCCTGGTCAGCTCCGCGGGCAGGTGTTCGATGCCGATGGGCCCGGTGCTGCAGAGGACAAAAGCCCGTTCGATGACGTTCTCCAGTTCGCGCACGTTTCCGGGCCAGTCGTGGGCCATGAGCAACGAGAGTGCCTCGGCGCTGACTCCGAAAATGGACTTCCCCTGGAGGCGGTTGAACCGTTCCACGAACTGCTCTGCCAGAAGCGGCATATCTTCCTTGCGGCGGCGCAGCGGCGGCAACTCGACGCGGACGACGTTCACCCGGTAGTACAAGTCCTCCCGAAAAACCCCCTGGCGCACCAATCCGGCCAAATCCTTGTTCGTGGCAACGACTACGCGGGCGTCAGTCGTCTCGGAACGGGTTGACCCAAGCGGTTCGTAGACGCGTTCCTGAAGCACTCGCAGGAGCCGTACCTGCAGGGCCGGGCTCATCTCGCCGATTTCGTCGAGCAGGATCGTCCCGCCGCGGGCCAGCGCGAACCGGCCGGGCTTGTCATGGGCGGCGCCGGTGAAAGCGCCGGCTTTGTAGCCGAAAAGCTCCGACTCCAGCAGCGTGTCAGGCAGCGCGCCGCAGTTCACGGCGATAAAAGGACCCTGGCTGCGCGGGCTGAGCGAGTGGATTGTCCTCGCCACCAGTTCCTTCCCGGTTCCGGTTTCGCCGAGGATAAGGACCGTGCTGGGGCTGGCGGCGATGGCGGGCAGGACCTCAAACACCCGCTGCATCAGCGGGCTGTGACTCACGAGGTCGCCCATATGGAAGCGCCCGGCCAGTTCCTGGCGCAGGGCTTCCACCTCGCTTAAGTCGCGGAAGGTCTCGGCTCCGCCGACGACCTTTCCCGCGGCGTCGCGCATGATTGCCGTGGAGACGCTTATCGGGTTGCGGTCGCCGTCTGCGGTAATGATATAGCAGGATTTCCCCACCACCGGCTTGCCAGTCTTGATGCTGTGCTTCAGCGCACAGTCCTCCTCACACATGCTGGAGCGGAACACCTCAGAGCAGTGCCGGCCGATGGCTTCCCGGCGCGGAGTTCCGGTTATCTCCTCTGCCGCCCGGTTGAACGACGTAATCCGCCAGTTCAGGTCGACGGTGAAAACACCATCCGAGATGCTCTCGAGGATTGCGTTGGTGTGAGCGGCCGAGCCGGGCCGGCCGCTCTTTCTTGTTCGGTTCAAGACGAATATGATTATATGGCAGCCCGGTGGGCGTGCAAGACTCGTCGGGCGGTCAGCTGGTTTGAATTCGGCACATCCTGACGCGCGGCTTCGGCGCGAGTTCCCAGTTTGCAGTTTCCGGTGGCGGACGGCGGAGAGTGGCTGGCAGGCACCCGGTTGTGAGTTGCGGGTTCCGAGTGCATCCTGGCAGCCGGCAGACGTCTGTCTTCCCGGCGGGCGCGGCGGGTTCGTCCTGACCGGCAGGGTGGCAGCGAATTTGTTCTCTCGCTGACGGTTGCACCGAGCCAAAAGCCGCCTAGACTGTCAGCGCTCTATGGGCCGAAATCTCGACCGCGTCACCGTACTCGACGCGCTGCTTATCGCCGCGCTGCTCGCGCTGCCGGGCTGGGCGCTGGTCACGTCGTGGCGCGCCGCCCGCGAGCAGCCAGTCGCCTACATCTATCACGACAACCGGCTGCTCGGCGTTTACCAGCTCGACCGGCCGCAGGTTGTGGTCATCGGCGACAAAGCCCGCCCGCACATGAAGATAGAAATCAAGGACGGCGCAATCCGTGTTGCCGAATCCGACTGCCCGAAGGGTATATGCAAGCAGGCCGGCTGGGTGCATACACCCGGACGGTCGATCGTGTGCGTACCGAATAAGGTGCTGATAGAGCTGCGGGGCGAACGCAAGGAATACGATGCCGAGAGCTACTGAGGAGAAGTCCGAAGGACGAAGGCCGAAGGCCGAAGTCGGAATCCGGGACGAGGGACCGGTTGACAATGTGGTTCGGCTTTCGATTCTGGTGGCCTGCGCGTCGGTGCTGCAGGTTGCCGAGTCGCTACTCCCGCATCCCATACCCGGAGTACGACTTGGGCTTGCCAATATCATCACGGTTATCGCAATAGTGTACATCGGCCCGGGCAGCGCGGTGCAGCTCGCGGTACTGCGCACGCTGGTCAGTTCGATGGTGATGGGAACGTTCCTGACGCCCACGTTTGTGCTCTCATTCTCCGGCGGCGTGGTGAGCGCGCTTGTCATGGTCCTGTTGTACCGACTCTCACGCAGCAGCGGGCCGTTCCGCTTCAGCCTCATCGGCATCAGCGTGGGCGGCGCGGTGAGCCACATCATGACCCAGGTTGCGCTGGTGTACCTGCTCTTTATCCGGAGCAGCGGTGTGCTGTTGCTCTGGCCCTGGCTGGCACTCTCAGCCGTGGTCACCGGCGTAATCACCGGCATGATTGCAGTCCAGGCGGTGAAGCGACTGGACGCCGGCGAGGCGAGCGGGGCCGCGCTGGTCCCGGCGTCGGACTGGTCCGACCAGTCCGACCTGTCAGACTCGGATTCTTTCATCCGGCGCCTGCGGCCGGAGGTGAAGATTGCCGCGGTCGTGGTCATAGGGCTCCTCGTGGTCATATTCTCAGGCTACACGCTCTACGCCGTGGTCTTCCTGCTGCTTGCGGCCATGACAGTCCTTGCCCGGGTCCGGCTGAGCCGACTGCTCGTTGGACTGAAGCGTATCTGGGTATTGCTGGTCGCCGCGCTGGTGATGCCGGTAATTTTCTCGCCGTGGGGGCGGGTTCTGTTCGGAGTCGGGCCGTTGCGAGTGACCGACCAGGGCTTGCACCAGGGCGCTATCTTCGCCGCGCGTATCCTGCTGCTGTTCTTCGCGACCGCCCTGCTGGCCCAAACCACGGCATCGGAGGAAATCGCGAGCGGGCTGGAAAAGTTGCTTGCGCCTCTGCGGGTCTTTCGGGTCAGGCCCGGTCGTTTGGCGCGGTCGCTTAGCCTTTCGTGGTCCTACTTCCCGCAGTTCTGGCAGAGTGTCCGGCGCATGGTCGGCGAGAGCCGCGGCCGCAGGGGCTGGCTGGACCGGACCATCCATCTTCCCGGTGACGTTGTTGCGGACATGTATTCTCTTGCGGACCAGACAGCCGCGCGGGTAGCGCAGAGCGAAACAGTGAATTAAGAATGGTGAATAGTGAAAGGCGGACTTGAACTTCACAATTCTCAATTCTCTATTCACTATTCTCCGACGAGGTGACGCCGTGACGGCGCGGAGGCTGTTCGTGTTGGCGCTGGCCGCGGTGTTGCCGGCAGTGTCCTGCCGTTCGGGTGCACCCGCGGTACGGAAGCAGACTCGCCTGATGATGGACACCTACGTCACGATTCAGGCGCTGGGGCACGCGCCTGTCGTAGACCGGGCCATCGAAGCCGCCTTTGTCCGGCTTGAAGACATCAACCGGAAGTTCAACCATCTGGATACCACCAGCCCGCTCTACGCGTTCAACACCCGCAACGAGCCGCTCACCGACACGGAGGTAGTAGAGGTTGTGCGAGCCGCGGTCGCGGTCAGCGAAGTCTCCGGCGGGGCGTTCGACATCACGGTGCGGCCGCTGGTCGAACTCTGGGGCTTCTATGGAGACCACCCCTCGGTGCCGTCGCAGCGGGCGATCGACTCGTGCCTGAAAATGGTCGGCTACCGAAACCTGGTGGTCGAGCCGGGCCGGGTGACGAAACGCCGGCCGGATGTGACCATCGACCTTGGCGGGATCGCCAAGGGCTACGCCCTTGACGAGGCGGCGCGGGTGCTGCGGGCCGGGGGTATCGAGAATGCGCTTATCGACCTCGGCGGGGACGTCTATGCGATGGGCAGGAAGGGCAACCAGAACTGGAAGGTCGGCGTCCGCAACCCGCGGGGGGAAGGCGTGGTCGCGGTGGTCGCGGTGTCGAACATGGCGGTTGTCACTTCGGGCGACTACGAGCGTTATTTCTTCGGACCTCCTCGGGACACGATCCGTAATCGCCGGACAGGGACAGTCCCCGGCGCTGAGAGCGCCGCAATCCGGTACAGTCCCCGCGATTCCGGTCATGTCCCTCGTGACAGCGTTCGCTACTGCCACATCATTGACCCGGCGACCGGCTGGCCGCCGCGCGGCATGACGAGCACGACCGTCGTGATGCGCGACCCGTTGACGGCACAGGGCTGGTCAAAGGTGCTGTTCATCCGCGGCACGGACGCCCTGCCTCTTATCAAGCAGACCGGCGGCATCGAGGCGTTGCTGGTGACCGACAAGCAGGAGGTCATCCGTTCCGCGGGATGGCCGAGGGATGGAGAATATAGAGAACGAGGAGAATGGTGAATAGAGAATTGAGAATTGTGAAAGGCGGATTCGGATTTCACTATTCACTATTCACAACTCACTATTCGCCATCCGTCTTTTACTCTTCACCATTTTTGGTACACTATTCCGCCATGAAGGTAGTCTGATGAAAGCAGTAGTGGTATACTATTCCAGGTTCGGGCACACGGCGAAGGTGGCCGAGATGCTGGCGCAGGAACTGGGCGCCGAGGTCCGCCGAATCGAGGAGACGAAGCCGCGGGGCTTCATGTCGATGGGCTGGGGCGCGATCACCAACGCCCGGTTCGGGATAAAGCCGATGGACCTTGACCTTCACGACTGCGACACCGTCGTGCTGTGCGCCCCGATCTGGGCCAGCCGGCCGGTCTGTCCGGCGCGCACATTCCTGCGTGATGCCCGGCTGGAGGGCAGGCAGGTGAATGTGCTCGTGACATGCGGCGGCGGCGATTATCGGCGCGGACCTGGCGAAGAAAGGCGCGGGCATCGCCGCCACCGGCAGGGTCGTCACCGGCATGGGTAAGAAGGAAACTACCGATGACGAACTCCGTCAAGCGGCCCGCGAGTTCGCGCGCAAGGTGAAGGGGGCCGGCGTTTGAACGAACCCGACAGCCAGTTGATTCAGCCGGCCGATGACCGGGACCTGGTCGCCCGCGCTCAGTCCGGAGACATGGCCGCGTTCGAGGAACTGGTGCGGCGCCACCAGCAGGGCCTTTTCTCGTACCTCTACCGGATGTGCCGGAACTCAAGCGATGCCGAGGAGCTGGCGCAGGCCGCAATGATCCGGGCCTGGGAGAAGCTCGCCGGGTTTCGCGGGGCGTCGAGCTTCAAAACCTGGCTATACCGGATCGGCACCAATCTTTTCCTCAATCTGCGTACTCGGAGAAAGCCGACCGAGGAGCTGCCTGAGACCCTGGCCGCGCCCGACGCCGAGCGCCCGGAACAGGCATTTCAACAGAAGGTGCGCGAGGAGGCCGTGCGGGGCGCGCTTGAGCGGCTCCCGGCCGACCAGCGGGCAGCGCTCGTGCTTCTTGTCTACCAGGACATGAGCTACAAGGAGATTGCCGAGACCATGGGCAAGACGGTGCGGGCGGTGGATTCGCTGCTGTTCCGCGCCAAGACGAACGTACGCAAGGCTTTGGGAGAGGCTAGGGACAAAGGAATTGTGTAGAGGAGAATAGTGAATAGAGAATTGAGAATCGTGAAAGGCGGATTCGGATTTCGCCATTCACTATTCTTAATTCACTATTTGGGGGTATCCATTTGACTCAACCAACTACTATGGGTTGTGTGCGACCAGTTTGGGATAGGGCGCAGGTACCACTTGGACGGCCTGTTGAGCCAAGCGATAGAAGAGCATGCCCCGTGAGGCCGAC
>Ga0265595_1000668_pt1 | contig 29448 bp, 16 predicted proteins | sample saktaG_15_FD_190148 | JGI IMG/M metagenome (GOLD analysis project Ga0265595, IMG submission 190148) | Saline water microbial communities from Sakinaw Lake, British Columbia, Canada - sak_2013_06_06_50m | ecosystem: Environmental > Aquatic > Non-marine Saline and Alkaline > Saline ...
CAGTGGTAGGTTTTTTGAAAAATTTCTGATGATATTTACCCGACAATACTTCCACAATGTGGAAAAGAAAAACCCCGAACATGTTGATATTCAGGGTTCTAAGTCTTGGAAAGGGTGGCATCGACTGGAATCGAACCAGTGACACAAGGATTTTCAGTCCTCTGCTCTACCATCTGAGCTACGACGCCAAATTGGGATTGCAAAATTAATGGAAATTTTAAAAATTCCAATACCTTTGTATTTAATGACAAGAATGAACATGAATTACGAATGCCAATAATTCTTGTCATTCGTCATTGCTGTCATTCATGATCATTACAATTGATTTCGGTAACACACTCCACAAGGTGGGAATTTTTGACGGAGATGAGTTGGTCAGGCTGGAGCAGTATGACCGGTTGAATCTCTCAAAGCTGAAAGACCTATTAGCTGAATACCCACAAGTGAGGGATGGTATTGCCAGCTCGGTAGTCCATTATCCCTCTGGTATAAAAAAATTCTTACAGCAAAACCTGCATTTTTTCATTGAATTGACTTACCTGACGCCTTTACCACTGATCAACAACTACACAACTCCCAAAACCCTGGGTCGCGATCGGATTGCCGCTGCGGTTGCGGCATCGAGGCTTTTCCCCGGAGTTCCTTCGCTCGTGGTAAACGCCGGCACATGCATCACGTACGATCTGGTTACCGATCGGAACGCATACCAGGGAGGAGCGATCTCTCCCGGATTGCAGATGCGGTTGAGCGCCATGCATACTTTTACCCGAAAACTCCCGTTATTAGAACTTCAGGATCCAGGTAACCTTATCGGTAGCGACACCCGTGAGTCGATGATTGCAGGCGCCGTGCACGGAGCGGTAGCTGAGGTGATCGGAATGATTGGGGAATACAGAAAGAGTTATTCAAACCTTCAAGTGATCCTGAGTGGTGGAGATATGGAATTTTTGGATAAACTCCTCAAAATTCGCATCTTTGCACTCCCAAATATCGTGATGGTCGGACTGAAATACATTCTCGAACACAATCTACAGTATGCTAAATAAATCCAGGTTCCTTTTTTTACTGATCGGTTGTTTGACAACGGTTGCCACGATGGCACAGATTCGTATCGCTTCTCCATACTCACGATTTGGTATCGGAGATCTGGCCGACAACAACAACGCCTGGAACCTTTCCATGGGGCAAACCGCCTTTGCGATCCGTAGTCCATATCATATCAATTACGGCAATCCAGCCTCCTACACAGCCTTCGACTCTCTTTCGTTCGTATTCGAAGGTGGATTCAACGCCGATGTTGTTCAGTTATCTTCCAATGCCCAAACAGCTACCCGAAATTACGCATCACTTGGCTATGTCCTCTTTGGGATGCCCGTGACCAGGTGGTGGAGGACGAGCTTCGGACTGGTCCCATTCAGCGATGTGGGATACAACGTGGTGAACCTGGAGAACTATGAGGGGATCGGTTTGGTAGCCAGGATCTATAGTGGATCAGGGGGGATCAACAAATTTTACTGGGGCAACGGGTTCAAACTCTGGAAAAGCCTCTCCATCGGCTTCAACTTCTCCTATCTCTTTGGAAATATGGAACGGGAATCTATCGTGCTCTTTCCCGATTCGGCCTACTTTGCAAATGTGAAGGTGAAAAACAACGTCACCATGAATGACATCTACTTTAATTATGGCATTCAATATCACGGAAAACTAAAAAATGATCTGCATCTGACAGCAGGCGCTGTATTTGCGTTGGAGTCAAAGATGAGTGCCCAGACGGATTATGTCGCACACACCTTTTTCAACGGACCATCAGGGGTAGAATATCCGAAAGATACGCTGGAATTTACAGAGGGATACAGGGGTAAGATTTTGATTCCACTGACCCTGGGAGGAGGGATCGGACTCGAGAAATTAGATAAATGGCTCTTCAGTGTCGACTATAGGTGGGCTAACTGGAAGAAATTTACGGCATTTGATCTCACCGACTCATTGGTGAATAGTCAGCAAATCAGTGCAGGAGCTGAGTTTCTGCCCGATATCAATAGTTACACCAATTATTTCAAGCGAATCCGTTATCGTGTGGGATTCATGTATAACAACACCTACCTCAAACTCCGGGGCAAACAACTGAATGAATTTGCTGTTACAGTAGGATTTGGACTGCCGCTCCGAGGAGTGAGAACTGCCTTGAATATTTCTGCCCAGGTTGGGATGAGGGGTACTACGGAAGCAAACCTGATCAGGGAAACTTACCTGCGCTTCGTGATCGGATTCTCCATCTACGAACGATGGTTTATCAAACGTAAGTACTACTAATCTTGAAAACAGTTTTTATCAGGGTATCATATACCGGAATTGGGATCCTTTTACTCTGGATTACATTTTTGGGATGCCGGCGTGAGATCGAAATTACTCAAACACAAGTCGATACTGCGCAGCAGGCCCTGATGACGGCCACCGACATCGATGTGATCTTCAGCGATTCAGGATACCTTCAGGCCCGCGTAACAGGCCCTGTAGTGAACAGGTATGAAGGTGAGAATGTTTGGCTTGAGTTCCCTCAGGGATTCCAGGCTGATATGTTTGATTCGGCACAACGACTGGAAACAACTATAACAGCGGATTATGGAAAGCGGATGGAGTCGACAAAGATCATGGAGGCCAGGGGCAACGTTGTGGTTCGAAACGAATTCAAAAACGAACAGTTAAATACCGAAGTGCTGATTTGGAATGAATTGAGACACACCATCAGTACAGATTCTCCGGTAAAGATTACCACTCCCGATAAAGTATTGTATGGAACAGGCCTCGAATCGAACGAAACATTTACCAACTACCGTATTCTCAAGCCAAGGGGAGAGATGAAGGTGGAGGAGAAGGAAGACTCTATTTAAAAAGCGAAATGGTGAAATAGAAAAACCTGACTGCGGTCTGCCAACGGCAGACTGTTAACTTTTGCTGTTTCAGAAATTATCACTAATTTTGCCCCCTATTTTTTGTTCAAAAAATTTAAGAAACTTATTAGAATGGCTATAATTGGAACAATCAGGAAACATTCAGCACTTGCGGTGATTATTGTAGGTGTGGCTATTGCGGCTTTTGTGATCGGAGACTTTGGGAAAAAGCAAACCCGGGGCACATCAGATATTGGCGCTGTAAACGGGGAGGACATTGCCTACACAGATTTCAATAGCAAGGTAGAGGAGAACCTGGAATTCCAACGTGAGAATTCTGGTAACGACAAGATTTCTGACGATATGTCTTACCAGGTCAGGCAAAATGTTTGGAATACAATAATCAGGAATCTGGTGATCGGAGATGAACTCGATGAACTTGGCATGGCAGTTTCACCGGAGGAGTTATTTGAACAGGTTCAGGGTCGTAATCCACACCGCTATATCCTCCAGTATTTCAAAGATCCCAAAACAGGTGAATATGACCCTGCTATGGTGCTGAACTACCTGCGCAACCTCGACCAGATGGAGCCAAAAGCCAGGAAGCAGTGGCTGCAATTTGAGAAGGCAATTAAAGAGGACAGACTCGAGTCCAAATTCAACAACCTGATCAGCAAATCCTATTATGTACCGAAGCAAATCTTACGGAAGCAGTATGAGATGCAAAGCAGGTCGCTTAATATCAGGTATATATCTCCGAATTTTTACATGATTCCCGACAGTGCTATCGTCCTTACGGACGCAGATTACACCAAATTCTATGATAAGAACAAAATCTATTTTCAAAACGAGGAACCCGCTGTCGAACTTGACTACGTGATGTTTGAGGTGAAGCCTTCTGCACAAGACCGTGAGGATATTGCTGAAGATGTTTCAACGTTGTATCATGATTTTGAAGCAATCAAGGATCCTATGACTTTCGTGAATGCAAACTCGGATCAGAAGTATGATACCGGTTTTATTAACAAAGGAGTATTACCTAAAAGACTCGACTCGCTGTTATTCAGTTTACCTATCGAATCCGTTATTGCTCCTTTCCAGGAAGAGAACGCATGGTACATGGCTAAGCTGATGGCAAAAGCAGAACGGCCCGACTCCATGCTGGGAGCCCAGCTGCTGATCACCTGGGCAAAACTGGGTGTTAGTGAAAGTGTCACCCGGACACGGGAGCAAGCCAAACAGACAGTCGATAGTTTACTGGCCATTCTGAAAGCTAATCCTGAACGGTTCGAAGAGGTTACCAAAGTGATTTCCGATTACCCAACTGCGAAAGATGATGGAGGCCGCCTCCCCTGGTTCCCGGATGGTAATGCCAACGTGAGCCCATTCTTTGAGGCAGGCGTTACTATGAAGCCCAATGATGTGAAAATGATAGAAACACGACTGGGCTACTCCCTCTTCAAACTGACTGAAAAATCGCCTGCCAATGAGAAGGTAAAGGCAGCTATCCTGAAACGGAGCATTGATCCGAGCAACCAGACTTATCAGGATATCTATACACAGGCAAGCATGTTTGCAGGCACCTACAAAACTCCTGAAGCTTTTGATACAGGTGCTGTTGCCGCAGGTGTATTCAAACGCCAGGCTCAGAATGTGAAGGCGATGGACAACACTGTTCAAGGCCTGACAAATGCCAGGAATATGGTTCGCTGGGCTTTTGCTGACCCAACAAAGGTTGGCGAGGTCTCCCCGGTGTTTGACCTTCAGGGTATCTATGCAGTGGCTCTTTTGAAAAATCGTTATCCGGTTGGTATTCAACCCCTTGATAAGCTGAAGGAGAGGATTGAGCCAAGCGTGAAGAATATGAAAAAAATTGAGATCATGGCAGGTCAGATAACTGAAGCGATGCAACGGATAACTGACTTGAATGAACTTGCCGCCACTTTTGGCTCACGGATAGATACTGCTTCAGTGACCTTTACAGGGATGAATCGCTCAGCTATTGCCAGGGAAAACGATGTGCTGGGTGAGATTTTCACCTTCCCTACAGATCAGTTGAAGGGACCGCTCCAGGGCAACTTTGGTGTCTATGTTGTTGTTGTAGATAACATCATGGAAGCCCCTAAAAAAGATGACTTTGCTTACGAAAAACGGTCGGATGTGCAGGGATGGAATAACCGCGTCTCAAACTCCCTCTTCGATGCACTGAAGAAACAAGCTTCCATCGAAGATCACAGGGAGATGTTTTACTAGTTCACTGTATCCTTAATTGTAATTTCTTTCCTCTTACTCGCCCACTCGTTCCTACTTTCGGTATAAGCACGGAGTTCAACCAGGTATTTTCCGGGTGTTACATAAGTGTGTGAAGGATTGGTGTCGATAGAGGTAGAGTCGTTGCCAAAGTACCAGTCGTAGGAGAAGGCATTGTTCGACCGGTTAGTGAACTTGACAGTGCAGGGAATCTTGAAGTCATTGTTTCCGCTGTATGTAAAATCAGCAGTAGGGATTGGCTCATTTTTATAACAACCGCTCAGAGCGACAACGGTAAACAGAAGGAGAATTTTTTTCCGGAACGAATTCATTCCGCTAAGATAAGCACTTTGTTTTGTAACACCTCAATCACTCCACCGTTGATCTCAAAAAATTTCGGGCTGTCTCCCTTGACCAACACCTTTACAGAGCCCTTTTTTAGAACGGAGATCAGGGGCGCATGCTGATCCATCACCTCAAATGAGCCGTCGATTCCCGGCAGCTGCACCAGGTCAACATTGTCGCCTTCAAACAGGGTGGTATCGGGTGTTACAATTTCGAGATTCATTTCTTTCTGATTTTTACCCCTAAATACCCTGAAGGGGACTTTCTCTTCCTTCGGAAGATTACCCCGCTCTGCGGGAATAAGCCCCCTTTAGGGGGTTTGGGGGTTTAATTTTCTTTGCTCTCCGCCAGGATTTTCTTCCCTTTCTCAATCGCCTCTTCAATGGAACCTACCAGGTTGAAAGCCGATTCAGGGTACTCATCCACTTCACCATCCAAGATCATCTTGAACCCTTTGATCGTGTCTTCGATGTTCACGAAAACTCCGGGTGTTCCAGTAAACTGTTCAGCTACGAAAAATGGCTGGGAGAGGAATCGCTGAACACGACGTGCCCTGTGAACCACCTCTTTGTCCTCATCCGAGAGCTCATCCATCCCAAGAATGGCAATGATGTCCTGGAGCTCCTTGTAGCGCTGAAGGATCTCTTTTACCCGCTGGGCCGTGTCGTAATGATCATCACCCACTACGTCGGGAGATAGGATCCGTGAGGTAGAGTCGAGCGGGTCAACAGCGGGGTAGATCCCGAGCTCGGCAATCTTCCGGCTCAGTACGGTAGTAGCGTCAAGGTGGGCAAACGTTGTGGCTGGCGCCGGGTCGGTAAGGTCGTCGGCAGGGACATACACAGCCTGAACAGAAGTAATGGATCCTCGTTTGGTGGAGGTAATCCTCTCCTGCATGATCCCCATCTCGGTTGCCAGTGTAGGCTGATATCCCACAGCAGAGGGCATCCGTCCCAACAGAGCCGAAACCTCGGATCCTGCCTGTGTGAAACGGAAGATGTTGTCGATAAAGAAGAGGATGTCACGGCCTCCGCTCTCCTCATCCCCATCCCTGAAATATTCAGCCAGGGTAAGGCCGGAAAGGGCCACGCGGGCCCGGGCTCCGGGAGGCTCGTTCATTTGTCCGAACACCAACGTAGCCTGCGATTTCATCAGCTCCTCGTGATTCACTTTGGAGAGATCCCATCCCCCCTTTTCCATATCTTCCACAAACTCTTTTCCATACCTGATAACACCCGATTCGATCATCTCACGCAACAGGTCGTTCCCCTCACGGGTACGCTCTCCAACACCGCCAAAGACCGACATTCCGGAATATTTTTTGGCAATGTTATTGATCAGCTCCATGATGATTACTGTCTTTCCAACTCCGGCGCCTCCGAACAAACCAATCTTTCCGCCTTTTGAGTAAGGTTCGATCAGGTCGATCACCTTAATCCCTGTATAAAGAATCTCTTTGGTAGTACTCAACTCATCAAATCTCGGGGGGTCACGGTGTATCGGATAGGTCTGTTTGCCCGATACCGGACCCAACCCGTCAATAGGCTGGCCGATGACATTGAAAAGCCTTCCCCTGATATCCTCCCCAACCGGCATCGAGATCGGAGCTCCTGTGGCAACCACTTCCATCCCGCGACGAAGTCCGTCGGTGGAATCCATGGCAATGGTGCGGATGGTGTTTTCGCCGATATCATTCTGGCACTCGAGGACAAGTGTCCCGCCATGTTCAGTTTTAACTTCAAGGGCATCGTAAATGTTTGGGATGATGACATGTTCTTCAAATACGACATCCACAACGGGGCCAATAATCTGAGATATTTTACCGATAATTTTCTCTTGCATGGTCTGAATTCAAAATTTTGTGCAAATATAAAAAAAATTGCATATATGCGTTTATCTAACACGTAAAACTCTGCCAATCCGCAGAATAGTGTTGGACCGGATCTTGTTCATGGCGCAAATTTCCTTCACGGAAGTGTGATATTTTACTGATAGGTGTCCCAGGGTATCACCGCTTCTGATCTTGTGATAAACAGCAGTAGAGTCCCAGTCACTGGGATAGAACACCTCTTTCCTGACAGGAAGTGCGTTGGATATCAGCATACTGCTGTCGAGGTCAATAACCCGGCGCGGATCAATTGGCACATCCCGGTACCTGATTTCAAAATGGAGATGGGGGCCGCGGCTGCGGCCGGTGGATCCCCCAAGTCCTATCAGATCTCCAGATCTGACAATTTGGTTCGTCTCCACTTTTATCTTGGAGAGGTGGGCATAATAGGTCTCAAGCCCGTTGTAGTGCCTCAGGATGACCAGGTTCCCGAATCCGCCCCGGTTATATCTGGCATATCTGACCACTCCGTTAAAAGCAGCCCTCACAGTATCTCCACTTTTCAGCCTGAGGTCCAGCCCTTTGTGGGTGTACATAAACCCACGGATGAGATGCTCATTGGGCACTGGCATACAAAAAATGTCCTCGCCGTATGTTAACATCAAAACGGTGTCATGGATGCTGTCGGGTTTCATCTGTCCAAAACTTCGTATCTGGTCATTAATCCACCCTTCGGAAAAGAGCCCGGTAGAGTCTTCATCCACATTCAGCATGACCGGTTCATTCCCAAGGAATTGCCAGGAGAAGTTTTTATAGAGGATCACAGGTCCATCTACGGTCTCTACCGTGTCGAGGATATTATCGGGATTGATCTGGGCAACAGAGAGAAGCGGAAATAGCAGGGCAATCAGAAATACCAGAGAGAGCTGTTTCATACAACTTCCGTTTTTTCCCGGGTGGTAAAAAAGCGTTTCTGGAAGATGATCAACAGGGTAACTCCAACCGTGATGGAGGAGTCGGCCAGGTTAAAAACCGGACGGAAAAAGATAAAATCTTCACCACCTAACCAAGGTACCCAACCGGGAAAGTGGGCTTCAACAAGTGGGAAATAGAGCATATCCACTACTTTACCATGTAAAAAACCGGTATAGCCGTCTCCCGGTGGAAAGAGCGTAGCTATCTGATGGTAATGGCTATCACTGAAGATCAAGCCATAAAATGCACTGTCGAGGATGTTCCCCAATGCTCCTGCAATGATCAGTGCGAGGCAAACAGCAAGCCATTTGTCGAAGCTTGGTTTTTTCGCTAGTTTGACGAGCCATACAACCATGATGATGACAGCGATGATGCGGAAGATGCTCAGGATTAACTTCCCGGTATTGCCTCCCAGGCTCATACCAAATGCCATTCCCTCATTCTCTGTAAAATGAAAGTAGAACCAATCGATGAAAACCGGGATACTCTCCCCGAGATACATATGCGATTTCACCCAGATCTTTAAGGTCTGATCCAGGATTAATACCAGTGCAATAATGAGAAAAGGAAGGCGGAGTCTATTCATCCTGTGGCTCAAAAGGTCGAAGTACCTGTTGCGGAGTTGGCACAGGGACACCTTGCATCATTTTCGCTTCAATACTGAGAGTGGCATGAGGAACACTCCGAAGCCTGTCTTTCGGGATTAGTTTTCCTGTAACACGGCAAATACCGTACGTTTTGTTTTCAATCCTGACAAGAGCATTCTCCAGGGATTTAATGAATTTCTCCTGACGGGCTGCAAACTTGCTGTTCTCCTCTTTGGAAAAAACCTGATACCCCTCTTCCAGAACCTTGAAGGTAGGGGAGGTGTCGTTGGTATCATTTTCGTTTCCTGTGGTGTAAGATTCGGTAAGGAGCTGCAAATCTTTCTGTGCTTTCTCCAGTTTTTTCAGAATTATCTGGCGAAATTCTTCCAGCTCTTCATCTGAATACCTTGACTTTTCTATTGTGTTTGCTGCTTTCTTCATGTCTCTGATAGTTTAGTCCACTTTTCTAACCGAGATCCAGGTGGAGACCGTGTCGGTTAGATCAATGGAGTCCTTGTTTTCCGCGTCAACCTGCTCCACAACATTGAATTCGCGGGCTAAAATTTCGGTGCAAATATAGGAAATATTTTTATCGATTGCTGCAGCAATCTCTTTATGGATCTGAAGATTAACGATAATATGGTCCGTTACATCAAATCCTTTCTCTTTTCGGAGATTCTGGATCCGGTTGATCAGTTCGCGCGCGATTCCCTCCTGCCAGAGTTCAGGTGTGATTGTCACATCGAGAGCAACTGTAAGGTTCCCAAGATTGGCTACCTGCCATCCCGGAATGTCTTCCGAGATGATCTCGATGTCATCTTTATTGATAACCACCTCCTCGCCCTGCAACTCAAATCGAAGTTCTCCTTCAGTCTCCAGCGTGATGATATCCTCCTGACCAATGGAAGCGACCTTTTCAGCCAATGCTTTCATCAGCTTTCCGTAGCGGGGTCCCAGCTTCTTGAAGTCGGGTTTGATCCTCTTCACCAGGATGCCGGCAGTGTCTGTTATATATTCAAGATCTTTCACATTCACTTCCGAAAGGACCAGATTCCTGACCAGGTTGACTTGTTCCTGCATTTCTGATGACTGGATCGGAAGAAGGATCCGGTTGAGAGGCTGACGAACGCGAATGTTGATCTTCTTGCGGATCGAAAGCACCAGCGAAGAGATCTTTTGGGCCAGCTCCATCCTCTCCTCCAGTGGCTGGTCAATCAATGTCTCATCGGCAACCGGGAAGGTAGTGAGATGGACAGAGTCAACCGGATAACGGCCCGTGATCGTATTGAGATCCACAAAGAGCCTGTCGCAGAAAAAGGGTGCAATAGGTGAGGCAAGCTGTGCAATCACTTCCAAACAGCGATAGAGGGTCTGGTAGGCCGAAATTTTGTCGGTTGTGTACTCGCCTTTCCAGAACCTACGCCGCGACAATCTTACGTACCAGTTGCTAAGGTGTTCATTCACGAAATCAGAGATCGCCCTGCCGGCTTTGGTTGGCTCATAGTCGTTGTAACATGCATCTACAAACCGGATCAGGGTATTTAGTTCTGATAGGATCCAGCGGTCGATCTCCGGCCGTTGCTCCGTTGGGATGTTATCTTCACGGTAAGCAAACTTGTCTATGTTGGCATAGAGGGCAAAGAATGCATAAGTATTGTATAACGTCCCGAAGAATTTTCGCTGAACCTCAGTAATGCCATCGATATCAAATTTCAGGTTATCCCATGGCTGGGCGTTGGTGATCATATACCACCGGGTGGCATCAGCGCCAAACGAGCCGATCGTTTCAAACGGGTCAACCGCATTGCCTAACCGTTTCGACATCTTGTTGCCACTCTTATCGAGGACAAGTCCGTTTGACACACAGGTCTTGAAAGAGACTGAGTCAAAGAGAAGAGAAGCGATGGCATGGAGGGTATAAAACCAACCACGGGTTTGGTCCACCCCTTCGGCGATGAAATCGGCCGGAAAATAGCTCTCCAGCGGCTTCGAAGGCTCAAAGGGGAAATGGTACTGGGCATAGGGCATCGCTCCCGAATCAAACCACACATCGATGAGATCCGGCTCGCGGTACATCGGCTCTCCGTTGTCACTTACCAGGATGATGTTATCGACGAAGGGACGGTGTAGATCGAATGTATGATAATTATCTGCAGACATCTCGCCAGGTACAAAATTCGCCAACGGGTTTTCCTTCATTACTCCGGCTTTCAATGCTTTTTCAATTTCACGCTGAAGCTCTTCCACCGAACCGATACAGATCTCATGAGATCCCGACTCGGTACGCCAGATTGGCAAAGGTGTTCCCCAGAAGCGGGAGCGCGAGAGGTTCCAGTCGACCACATTCTCCAGCCAGTTTCCGAATCGGCCACTCCCCGTTGATTCCGGTTTCCAGTTGATGGTATCGTTGAGGGAGATCATCCGGTCGCGGAAGGCGGTTGTGCGGATGAACCAGGAGTCGAGCGGATAATAGAGAATCGGTTTATCAGTGCGCCAGCAGTGAGGGTATGAGTGTTCGTATTTTTCTGCCTTGAAGGCTTTGTTCTCCTTCTTCAGTTTGATGATGATCTCCACGTCGACCGGAAGATCTGTTTCGGGGTTGAAGTTGGGGTCGTATTCGGTCTTTACAAATTTCCCTGCAAACTCGCCCATCTCTTCCACGAACCGCCCCTGCTTGTCAACCATCGTGAGGAATCCCAGTCCGTATTGCTTCCCTACCCGGAAGTCGTCGGCCCCAAAGCTGGGAGCGAGGTGTACGATTCCTGTTCCATCGTCGGTGGTGACAAAGTCTCCCATCACCACCCTGAAGGGGTCACCATCAGTAGGTTGGACCGATGGAAGGAGTTGTTCAAACCTGACCCCTTCAAAATCGCTGCCTTTGAATTCCCCAACCACTTGCCATGGGATGTGTTTCTGCCCCTCTTTGTAATCAAGCAGATCCATTCCGGCATCTTTCTCGCTGAAGTATTGGTGCAGCAGCTCTTTTGCCAGGATTACCGTTTGCTCAAGGAATGTGTATGGGTTATAGCTGCGAACCATCACATAGGTGATATCTTTACCCATGGCCAGCCCTGTGTTGGAGGGGAGTGTCCACGGAGTTGTGGTCCAGGCGAGAATATAGAGATCTCCAAACGGCTCTCTGAAGAGGAACTCTGAACGGAGGTCGTGAATAACCCGGAACTGCGCAACTACGGTGTTGTCTTTCACCATTTTGTAAGCTCCGGGCTGATTCAGCTCATGGGTGCTCAGGCCGGTTCCTGCCGCCGGAGAGTAAGGCTGGATAGTATATCCTTTATAGAGAAGGTCTTTCTTGTAAAGCTGGCTAAGCAGGTGCCAGACTGTTTCGATGTATTTGTTTTCGAAGGTGATGTAGGGGTGGTCGAGGTCGAGCCAGTAACCCATCTTCACCGTAAGGTCATCCCACAAGTCTTTATATTTCATCACCTCGGTACGACACTCCCGGTTATAATCTTCGATGGAGATGCTCTTCCCGATATCCTCTTTGGTGATCCCTAGTTTCTTTTCCACGCCTATTTCAACCGGAAGTCCGTGTGTATCCCAACCGGCTTTTCGATCCACATAGAAGCCTTTCATGGTTTTGAACCGGCAAAAAATATCTTTGATCGCCCGCGCCATCACATGATGAATTCCAGGAATTCCATTTGCCGAAGGGGGTCCTTCATAGAAGATGTAGGGTGGTTTCCCTTTCGAGCGTTCCAGACTCTGTTTAAAAACCCTGTGGTCTTCCCAATAGGAAAGAATCTCCTCGCCAATCCGCTTCAGATCAAGGGTTTTGTATTCGGGGTACTTCGCTTGCTTCGTCATTTCACTCCTCGCAATGACAAGGTTATATTCATAAAAAAGGGCTGCAAAGATACGATTTAAAGTTAGAAGTTAGAAGTCGGACGTTAGAACTGGAAGTTAGAGGTGTGATGTTGAAACGGTTATTTCTTCTTTTTTTTTGGAAAATATAGTTGATTGATTTAATTTTGTTGCTTCAACGTAAGTGAATAGTCCTATGGTAATCAATTTGTCCATTTCGCGATTTACCATCCTCGTGCCTCAAATCTGCACCCGGTAGGCTATTCCTTTCAGATCCCATTTCATTTATTTTTCAATTAAACGTTTCTGGAGGAAAAACCATGAAAACCATTCTCCACGACCTCAAGGAGGCGATCGCGGGGAGCGAACAGGACTTCACATCAGGGAAACTCAGCCGTGCCATTTTTTTACTCTCCGTTCCGATGGTTCTTGAGATGATTCTGGAGTCGGTATTTGCCGTTGTGGATATATTTTTTGTTTCCAAACTTGGCCCTGATGCCATTGCTACCGTTGGGCTTACCGAATCGGTGATCACCCTGGTTTATGCCATTGCCATCGGGTTGAGCATGGCCACTGCTTCGATGGTCTCCCGACGGATCGGGGAGAAAAATCCAGATGCAGCCGGAGTGGTAGCAGTACAGGCGATTCTGGCCGGCATCCTGATCTCGCTTCTCATCGCCATCCCAGGGGGATTACTTGCAGGAGAGATATTGGAATTGATGGGAGCCTCCCCGGTGATCGTACGGGAGATGCAGGGCTATACCGCCTGGATGCTGGGGGGCAACGTGGTGATCATGCTGCTATTCATCATCAATGCCATCTTTCGAAGTGCGGGAGATGCTGCTGTTTCCATGCGCGTTCTCTGGTTTGCCAACCTTCTCAACATCGTGCTGGATCCGCTATTGATTTTCGGGTTCGGATCGTTTGAAGGGCTTGGCATCCGGGGTGCGGCCATTGCAACAACTTCCGGAAGGGGACTCGCTGTGTTATTCCAGTTCTATCTGCTCTTTTTCGGAAAGAAACGAATCCGGATTAAGCTGCATCATATTCGTCTTAACCTGAACGTGATGTATCAGCTGATCCGGATCTCCCTGGGTGGCATTGGCCAGAATCTGATTGCCACCTCCAGCTGGATCGGGATGGTACGGATCATCTCGGTGTTTGGCAGTGTCGCACTGGCAGGCTATACGATTGCTATCCGTATCGTCATCTTTGCCCTTCTTCCTTCCTGGGGGTTGAGCAATGCAGCTGCCACACTGGTAGGGCAAAATCTGGGAGCGAAGCAGCCTGATCGTGCCGAGAAATCGGTGTGGGCAACTGCCTGGGCCAACATGATCATGCTGGCGTTTGTAGGCGTAATCCTGATGGTCTTCAGCGATTTCTTTATCCGTCTCTTCATCGACGATGCTGAAGTGATTCGTGCCGGAGCACTGGGGTTGAAGATCATCAGCGCCGGATTTATCGCCTACGGACTTGGGATGGTAATGGTCAACGCTTTCAACGGCGCCGGTGATACGATCACCCCCACATGGATCAATCTCTTCTGTTTCTGGCTCTTCGAAATCCCGGTAGCCTGGTTGCTTGCAATCCCGTTTGGAATGAATGAAACCGGCGTATTTGTGGCTATCGTCGCCGCTGAAACAACCATGACCCTTACCGCGTGGATACTATTCAGGAGAGGGAAGTGGAAGGAGAAGGAAGTGTGAGGGTATGAAAGTGGGGAGGTAGGGAGATGGAGAGTAGGATAGTAGGAAATTAGGGAAATTGAATCGCTGAACTGTTGTAAATTCGTGGTCGAAATACTGTTTACCCTCATACTCTCTTACCCTCATACCCTCACACAATGATTTATCTTCAGGTTGTTCTCTCTTTCCTCATCGCCGGCAGCTGGATTGCTGTGCTGACATTGATGGCGGAGCGGTTTGGGAGCAAGGCGGGCGGACTGATCGCCAACCTTCCATCCAATATCATGATCACCCTGATTTTCATTACCCTGTCGCATGGGGACAGTTTCGTGAAGGGGATGCTCCCGGCCATCCCGGTTGGATTGCTGATTGACTCTGTTTTTCTGGTTGTATTCATCCTGCTGCTCAACTATAATCTGATAATCAGTATGCTGGGTTCTCTGGGGTGCTGGCTCGTACTTGCCGTGTTGGCAAACAGGATCCAGCTGGATTCGCTATGGATCAATATTGCCAACTATTTTATCATCACGATTGTGGCTTTTCTCTTTGTGGAGTATGGATGGAAGATCCCGGCAATGGGTAAGTCGGGGAAAAAATATACCATTGGACAGATGGCGATCCGGGCTGGCTTTGCCGGAGGCATCGTGGGAGGTGTCGTGCTGATCTCGCACTTCGTCCCGGCCTACCTCACCGGGATTGTCAGCACCTTCCCCGCGGTTCTCTTCTCCTCCATGGTGATCCTTGCCTTGAACCAGGGGAAAGCATTTGCTCAGGCTACCGGGAAGGTGATGATCCTCTCCACCTCCAACATCCTTGTCTATGCCCTTGGCGTTTATTATACCTATCCACTGTTGGGGATCATTGGAGGAACGATCGTCTCTTTCATCCTGGCATTTTTGTGGGTGGTGATGTTGAGGCCCATTATGAAAATAGCGAAATAGTGAAATAGCGAAAAAGTGAGATTGATGGCAATGATATGCCATTTCTGTATCTTAGCGCTAAAATTTTTTAGATCATGAAAAACCTCCTATCCCTCTCACTCCTGGCAGCTCTTCTCCTCACCGGCTGCCTCGACTTTCAGAAAAACCTCCCCCAGGGTCCATGGCTGGGGGTGATCCGGATTGACAGTGCAGTGCCCGACATGGACCTGCCGTTCAATATGGTCTATGAAAAAAATATAGAGATAGAAGTGATGTACGTGCTCAATGCTGATGAGACCATCTTCATCACAGAGATCGACCGGGTTGGTGATTCGGTTTACATGAAGTTTCCAGTCTTTTCGAGTGAGATTGCAGCCGAATTCCGTCACGACTCCCTGGTTGGCCGCTACTACCCGAAAGGCATTGAAACCGGTACGTCGTATGCTTTTTATGCTGTTCCGGGCGTGGAAGAGCGTTTTCCGTGGTATGATGATGAACCCATTGCGGATGTAACGGGTCGTTGGCGTTTCATTGAAAATCCGGAAACCCCCGATTCCAGTGTCATGGTTGGAGAGTTTCAGCAGGAGGGAAGCAGGGTCACAGGAACCATTCTAAACCCTACCGGCGATTACCGTTTCCTGGAGGGGAAGGTCTCCGGGAGCCGATTCATGCTTTCCGGCATCGACGGGGCGCATACGTTGATCTTCACTGCCGGGATCTCACCCGAAGGCCACCTGGAAAACGGAAGGTTTATGGGCAGCCCGGGATGGAAATCCCACTGGCGGGCGGTACGGGATGAAGAGGCGTCGATCCCACGAGGAGAACTCCTGATCAAATTAAAACCGGATGCCGGATCATTCAATTTTTCTTTCCCGGATATAAATGGCGATACCATTTCGTTAACAGATGCCAGATATAAGGGAAAGGTGGTGATTGTGCAAGCGGTTGGCACCTGGTGCCCTAACTGCCTTGATGAAGCGGTTTTTTACCGCGATATCTACTCTGAGTATAAAGACCAGGGGTTGGAGATCATCGCTCTCAGTTTTGAGGATAAAACGTTTGAGGCATCCGTGCCCAAAATGAGAAGATTCGCTGAACAAACCGGCGTGGGCTATCCACTAATCTATGCAGGCCCACGCGGCCGCGAGTCGATCCGGGCTGTCCTCTATCCCTTCGAAGGCATTATGGCCTATCCTACCACGATCTTCATTGATAAAAAAGGAAAGATCAGAAAAGTGGAAACGGGATTTTCAGGACCCGGTACCGGAGCACATTACGACCGGTATGTGGATGAGACGAGGGGGTATATATACGAATTACTTAAGGAGAGATAGAAAAAGAATTGCCATGATTTTCATGACCATCCTTATCGTTTTTTGAGCCTGGTTGTAATTCCTTTTTTTTATTCTTACGTGTTTTAAAAGGAAATGACTACTTTGTCGTACATTTATTGCCCTGATCTGTTTGTCAATAATTCATTTAGTATGAAAAGGCAACTATTTACTCTTACGTTCTTCCTGGTATCTTTGATTGTTGCAGGACAATGTCCTCCAACCGTTACCATTACTTCACTTTCCGGAACAACAACCATAAACGGAACCAATGTCTCCTTTTGTGCAGGCGACAGTGTGTTGCTTACATGTTCACCTGCCTCAGGGGTAACGTTTCAGTGGTATAACGGGGTTACTTCGATACCTGGAGCAACCAATTTCGAATATTATCCGAATGCGGCCGGAAGTTATACTGTATTGGTTTCGGGATGTGGGACCCCTTCCACACCCGTGGTAGTATCATTAAAACCGCTGCCGACTATTACGATCACTCCAAGTATTGTTCCTCCCCGGATTTGCAGCGGGGAATCAATCACCATGACTGTTACGGTATCACCCAGTAATGTATCCTGGGTTTGGCTTCAACCTGGAAGTCCCCCTGGCCAATATGGCAATCAAAATCCTTTGACACTAATCCTCTTCGGTTCCGCAACATACCAGGTTGTGGGCGTCGATAACAGTGGTGGTAACGGTTGCTCCAACACTGCATCGATGTTTGTCCAGGTGGACAATCCAATCTATGGAGGCGCCATTGCCGCTCCACAGGAGATCTGTTATGGTGAGACTCCGGAGCCACTTACCTCTACCGCTTTGCCAACCGGAGGTAATGGCACATATACTTATCGGTGGCAATCCAGCACAACAAGCGCTTCGGGACCCTTCACCAATATTCCGGGCGCCACAGGGCTTACTTATGCGCCTGGCCCATTGTTCAACACTACCTGGTTTATTCGTCTTGCTTTTTCACCGCCTTGCAGTGAAGGGTTATCAAATGTTTTGGAAATAACCGTTGATTCAATCCCTTCAATCACCAGCTCCCCTGATACGGCCATCTGCACGGGCCAGAACCTCAATTATATTCCAACTGCAGATGTTGTGGGAACCTCATTTACATGGACCGCATCAGTCACTTCACCCGGCGTGAATGTCACAGGCTTCACTTCTAGCGGCTCAGGGAATATCACCGACCCGCTTTTTCTTGATCCGGGAGAAACCGTTTCGGGCGAGGTGACCTATGTGATCACTCCTGTCGGTCCGGATCCGACCAACTGTGACGGAACCCCGGCAAACCTGGTCGTCACAGTAGATCCACTCCCTTCGGTCACCAATAGTGTGATGTCACAAACGATCTGTTCAGCAGGTACTACAACACCCGTCACCTTCACTTCCGGAGTTGCCGGAACCACCTTCTCCTGGTATGCTACAGCGCCTGCCGGCATCAGCGGTTTTCAGGCATCAGGAACAGGCGGATTACCAGCCCAGACAATCTTCAGCACCTTGCTTAATCCGGAGTACGTTACTTATTATATCACACCCATCGGACCTGTAACTACCAATTGCAATGGGATTGAGGTGCCCTATTCAGTGCTGGTTAATCCGTCGCCAACCGTAACAAATACGCCGATGTATCAGAATATTTGTTCAGGGAATACATCCGCAGAGGTAGTACTGACTTCCAATGTTACGGGGACGAATTTTGTGTGGACAGCTGCACCTACACCTGGTTCCATTACAGGATACACAGCATCGGGAGGAGATACCATTCCTCCGCAAACCTTGATCAACCCAACAACCACTACCGGTTATGTCACCTATTCGATCCTTCCCAGCGGTTCTATTGGTGCGTGTCCGGCTACACCCCAGGATTATATCATTTATGTTCACCCTATTCCCAATATCACCAGTTCACTCACGGGAGCCGTGTGCTCCGGTTCACAATTCAGCTATACCATCACCAGCGATGTGACAGGAACCGGATTTCAATGGTCGCGGCCGGCGGTTTCGGGGATCTTCAACCCTCCCGCCTCAGGAACCGGGTCCACCATCAATGAAACATTGACTAACATCACGATCAATCCCGTTCAGGTCCCTTACGTTCTCACGCCAACTGGACCGACTCCAGCAAGCTGCCCAGGGAATATTGATACGCTGTGGGTAACGGTCAGGCCGCTTCCGATAGTTAATGCAGGAAACGACACTACGATTCCCTGCGGTACGAGTTGTACATTGAATGGTACCGCTACCGGAGGGACAGGTACCTTGAGTTATGCCTGGGTCCCATCTTCCCTGATTGCTAGTGGAGTAACAACCCTGACTCCAACAACAGTAAATCTCACTTCCAGTAACAGTTTCACATTGACGGTAACCGACAGTGAAGGTTGTTCTAAAACAGACGTGGTTCAGGTGAATGTATCGGGACTTTGCCTGAGTGCATCTCCAACCGCAACGCCCTCGACCATCTGTTTTGGCCAAACTTCCAATCTCAATGCCAATGCAACAGGTGGTTCGCTTACCTATACCTATTCCTGGACATCCAATCCGGCCGGATTTTCCTCTACATCTGCCACCCCGGCAGTAACCCCGGCAGTGACTACTACCTACACTGTGATCGTGGATGATGGGTTTTCTACAGTTTCAGGCAGTGCAACCGTTACGGTGAACCCCTTACCATCTCCCTTCGCGGTTACCGGCGGTGGTGCATACTGTTACGGTGGAGTGGGAGTTCCTGTTGGCCTGGGTAACTCACAAACCAACAGCATCAACTACCAGCTCTATCTCGGACTTAATCCTGTGGGATCGCCTGTGCCTGGTGCCGGGGGAGCAATTTCATTCGGCAATGTGACAACAGTTGGGACCTATACTGTGGTAGCTACCAATACGTTAACCGGTTGCAACAACCCCATGACCGGGAATGCTGTTGTAAGCATCAATCCACTCCCAATCGTAAATGCCGGTCCCGACCAGGTTATCCCTTACGGTACCAGCACATCACTTTCGGGAACGGCATCCGGCGGAACAGGAGCACTGAGTTACAGCTGGATCCCTCTGGCCTATATCGCTTCGGGACAAACCACCCTGACACCGGCGACAACAAACCTTTTTTTCAACACCCAGTATACCCTGACTGTCACCGATGCTGAAGGCTGTTCAAATAGTGACAACGCATGGGTCTATCTCGATGGAGATCCGCTTAGTGTGACTGTCACAGCCAGCGATACGGTAATCTGCAACGATGGGACAACAGTATACCTCCAGGCCACCGCAGCAGGCGGTTCCGGAAGTTATGTTTACTCCTGGACATCAAATCCACCCGGATTCATCTCTACTTCCGCAACGCCAACCGTCAATCCGACAGTTACAACAATCTTTTCGGTAGATGTCAATGATGGTTTTAATACAGTAAACGGATCGGTTACCGTTCATGTGGATCCACTGCCGGCATCTTACAATCTGACTGGTGGAGGATCCTATTGCCAGGGCGGTTCTGGTTTGCCTGTGGGCTTGGACAACTCCGATATAGGGGTCCTATATCAGCTCTTTCGGGGAGGGGCTCCATACGGAACTGCGATATCAGGAACCGGCAGCGCCATCACCTTCGGAAACCAAACGGTAGCGCTCCCTTATACCGTTAAGGCTACGGATCTAACTACCGGCTGTACGAATTTCATGAACGGTACGGCCATCATCACCATTTTGCCCCTTCCAACAGCATATACAGTGACCGGCGGAGGATCTTACCCTGCCGGTGGGGTTGGAGTACCGATTGGTCTTGCAGGGTCCCAAATCGGTATAAGTTACCGATTGATCCACAGCCCTGACACACTTACGCCAGCTCCGGGGATTGCCGGGACAGGAGGGCCAATCACCTTTGGGAACCAAACCCTTGAGGGGACCTACATTGTTTTTGGGATCAATGACACCACGGGTTGCACAAACGAAATGGCAGGAAGTGTCTTCGTGACGATCAATCTGAATCCCACCTTGTTTACGGTTACAGGAGGAGGCGAGATCTGTATTGGTTCGCCCGGCGTCTCAATCGGGCTAACTGGCTCTGAAATCGGTGTAAATTACCAGTTAAAACGCGACGGCATAAACACCGGGACCCCGGTGGCCGGAACCAGCAATCCCCTTGACTTTGGCGTGTTCACAAATGCCGGAACCTATACGGTTCTAGCCACAAATGCGACCACCCTGACAACCCGAACCATGAATGGATCGGCCATTATCGTTGTGCATCTTCTGCCTACTGTATTCACTTTGGGTCCGGCAGGTATGAATTGCGCGGGCACGAATCTGCGGCTTAACGGAAGTCAGGCCGGGGTGTACTATATTCTCTATCGGGGAATCGACTCCGTTACTATGGCCTGGGGAACCGGAGTTGCCGGATTTCTCTATTTTGGTGCGCAAACGGAACCTGGCATCTATACATCGGTGGCTTTTGATTCCGCCACCGGCTGCTCTGTGGCCATGAACGGGGCACCCAGTATCCATGCAATCCCTCTGCTTTTTAACGTCACCCCGGCCGGGATTCTCTGTGCGGGAGAGACGATTGGAGTGGATGGCTCACAAACAGGTGTGATGTATCAGTTGATCCGCGATGGAATCATCAATGTCGGACCTCCGGTTGCAGGGACCGGTTCAGCCATCTCTTTCGGCCCCATCACAGTTCCTGGTATCTACACCGTTCAGGCAACCAATACGGCCCCTCCCTATTGTTCCCGGATGATGAACGGAACGCGCATCCTCTTTGCCCATCCGATCTCTTTTTCCATGACTCCAGCTATGGATACATGCGCTCCTGTTGTGATCGGACTCAACGGATCGGAGGTTGGAGTGACTTATTATCTGCATCTTGATGGAGCGATCCCGGCGATTGATTCTCTTGCAGGAACCGGCTTGCCGATCAGTTTCGGCCTTCAGAATCTCGCAGGAAATTATACAATCAATGCCCGAAATGATTATTCTCTCTGCGACACACTGATGAACGGAGTGGTGACCATCTACCCGAATCCCGATCTTTTCAATGTCATACCGGCTGGACCTGTCTGTGCAGGCACTGTTGTTGGACTGGATGATTCTGAAATTGGCGCCATGTATGAGTTGAGGCGCAACGATACCATTGTGGTTGGCATTCCGGTGGCCGGAACAGGGTTACCGATCAACTTTGGCGCTCAAACAGTTCCCGGAACCTATACTATTTACGCTTACTGGACATCCTCCCCATCCTGCTCACGGAAGATGACCGGGAGTGCTTTCCTATATCCGAAACCTACTCTGTTTTCACTGAACCCTACCGGAAGCCATTGTGTGGATACGGAACTTACCCTTAGCGGATCACAAAGCGGAATTAAATATTACCTGATCCTCAACAACCTCGTCGGGAATCCCGTTGATTCTGTCATGGGTACCGGTTCGGTCATCTCCTTCGGGTTGCTTTCCACGCCGGGCACCTATACCGTGCTGGCCTATAATCCGGTAATCCCCCATTGTCAACAGATGATGAACGGAAACATTGTGATCACACCTTCTCCTGTAGCTTACAACATGACCCCGGCAGGGATTCATTGCGAACCATTCAGCATTGGGCTGGACGGCTCGGAAACAGGAGTCAGTTACGAATTACTGGACGGTGGTTTACCGATGGTTCCACCTGTGATCGTCGCAGGGACCGGAAATGCAATCTCCTTTGGCTTGCAAACGGCTGGTACTTATAGTACCAGGGCTTCTATGATAACTACAGGATGCAACATCATGATGTTCGACACGGTGATCATCAATCCCCTTCCGACTATTGCTGCCGGCGCCGACACTGCCATATGTGAAGGAACGGTTGCCTCTCTCCATGCCACCGCTACAAATTATTCAACTGTGCTATGGACAACCAGCGGCTCCGGAAGCTTCGGGTCACCAACCCAACTCACTACGACCTATACTCCCGGACTTACCGATATCCTGACAGGGAGTGTGACACTCACCGTCTCTGTTAACGGAACCTCTGTTTGCTCTTCCCAGGTTTTGTCTGACCAACTGCTCCTAACCATCATCGGATTGCCTGAAGCCTTTGCAGGCCCGGATGCAACAATCTGTATCACGGATGTATTTGCTTTGAATGGTTCGGCTACAAACTATGCAACGGTCACATGGTCCACGTCGGGTAACGGTGTGTTCAGCAATATTCATGCACTTGACCCGGTATATACGCCGGGAACGCTGGATCAGGCAGCCGGAAGCGCCATCCTTACTCTGACGGCGACCGGCTTTTCGGCCTGCACCAGCGAGGTTGTCCAGGACCAGATGACCCTGACTTATTACCCGCTCCCTATAGCGGATGCAGGCCCGGATGCCAGCGTATGTAACGGATTCTCTTACCAACTGGCGGGACAGGCGCTCTATTCAAGTAGCGTGCAATGGACCACCACAGGAGATGGACTATTCAATAATCCGGGTGTGTTGAATTCTACCTACACTCCCGGTTTGCTTGACCGTGCCGCAGGGATTGTTTCACTGGTTCTTACAGCCAATGGGAGTTTCCAGTGCACCGGGCAGAATTCCACGGATACCATACAGCTCAGCATCGATCCGTTACCGCAGGCGAATGCAGGGCCGGATACGACAATCTGTGCCAGTAGTTCCTATCATATCCAGTCCCAGGCGGTAAACTACACCTCCGTTCTCTGGAGTACAGCCGGCGACGGGTTGTTTGATGATCCAAACCAGCTCCAGCCCTTTTACACTCCCGGCCAAGCCGATACCATTAATGGATCGGTGACCCTGACCTTGACAGTTATGGGAGCGCTTACTTGTACTGCCGCCTCAGCCCAGGATCAGATGGTTCTTTCATTCACCTCCATGCCTGTTGTGGATGCAGGCCCGGATGTGACAATCTGTTCCGGACAACCTGAACAATTGAACGGTACCGCCTCACATTACTCCTCTATAATCTGGCTTACCGGAGGAGATGGCATCTTCTCTGATCCGAATATCCTGAATCCCACCTATACCCCTGGGACACTTGACATACTGAACGGATCGGCAGTTCTGGTTCTAGTCGCCTACGGGAGTGAGTTGTGCGCTTACCAGATCAACTCCGACAGCCTCACCCTGTCGATCCATGAACAGCCTACCGCCAGCATTTCCGGGAGTACCAGCATCTGCAGCGGACAAAATGCTGCGATTACAATTCAGCTGACTGGAACCGCTCCCTGGAGTGTCACATACACTAACGGCACAACTCCCGTTACCGTGAACTCCATTCCAACCACCCCGTATACCTTCTTTGTAAGTCCAACTGCCACTACAACATATACGTTGACAGCAATCTCGGATGTCAACTGTGATGGAATATATAGCGGATCGGCCGTAATCACGGTGAATTCTTCTCCGTCACCATACGGAATATCAGTCAGCAATGGAGGAAGATACTGTGTAGGAGGCCCCGGTGTGACAATCAGCCTGGATGATTCTGATCCGGGAGTTTTATACCAGCTGTACTTCGGAGGGCTACCAAATGGAGATACCGTGCATGGCACCGGTTCGGCAATCACACTGGGTGTCCGAACCAGCCCAGGTTATTATAAAGTGAGAGGTACAGATATAACCTCTTTATGTAAAAGCTGGATGACCGACAGCGTCCTTGTATCTGTCTTCCCTATCCCTATCGTGGATTTTTATGCAGATACCACCTGTGTAAATGAACTTGTCCAATTCCAGATCACAGGCCCGGATATCATGAAGATCATATTCTGGTCGTGGAACTTCGGCGATGGAGCGACTGCCACCTATAACTATCCCTATGAGCCTACCCATACTTATAATGCCACAGGATATTACCAGGTGACCCTAACCGTAACGGATTCAAACGGATGCGCCAGAACCATTATACATCCGGTCAACATCCATCCCACTCCGGTATCCTTCTTCTCCTACTCTACACCTACCTGTCATACGGAACCTATTCATTTCAATGATCTCTCCTATACCACCATTCCTGATTATATCGCCCGATGGATCTGGGACTTTGGGGATGGAACCGATACTACTATATTCTGGCCTTCGAACCCTGATATTGATCATCTCTTCCCTGGGCCGGGGTTGTATGATGTAAGTTTGACCGCTACATCACACATCGGATGTCCCAACACGCTTGTTCGCCAAATTGAGATCGGAGCAGCGCCCTTTGCCAACTTTACATGGTCGGCGCCTTGCGATAGCGAGGTGACTCAGTTCACCGACCTGACCCAGAGCAACGGCGGAGGGAGTATTGTTGAGTGGTACTATAACTTTGGCGATCCCACTTCCGGCTCAAACAATACCTCCACCCAACAGAATCCGGTGCATGCATTTACCGGGACAGGAATTTTCAACGTACGGCTCATCACTGTCAACTCCCATGGATGTTCCGATACCATCATCAAGCAGGTCTCAGTGAGCGAAGGGCCACAGGCTATCTTTTTAGTGGATATGACCTGTTTTGGATCCATTACAACCTTCACCGATCTTTCGATTCCAAATGCTGCCTCCATCATTGAATGGGACTGGAATTTCGGGGATGGTTCAGCGCACTCCATGCAACAGAACCCGATTCATCTCTACCTGCTTCCGGGCACCTATCAGGTGACTTTGCTGGTGAAGAACTCAAACCTTTGCACACACGATACTACCATGGCTGTCCTGGTACAGCCCCTGCCAACGGCCCAGTTCCAGACCAACGCACCGGTTTGTGTTGCTTCTCCGGTCTCCTTTACCAACCTCTCCACCACACTGGTGGGCCAGATCGTCACATGGGCCTGGGACTTTGGGGACGGTACAGACACTACGATTTACTATCCGGGAAACCCAAGTATTCAGCATGCTTTTGTTGGGATAGGGCTCCAGCATACCGTGAGGCTTACTGTTACGCGGGCCGATAGCTGCTCCTCATACATCGAGCATACGATCCCCAGCACACCGGGCCCAGTTGCCAACTTCTTCTTCTCCTCCACTACCTGCAGCAACCAGCCGGTTTTGTTTACCGACATCTCCCAGCTCAACGGGGGAAGCCAGATTCTGACGTGGCTCTGGAATTTCGATGATCCCACTTCCGGAACGGCCAACACCTCTACACAGCAGAATCCCATCCATACATTTACCACGGCGGGAACCTACAATGTGCTCCTCACCGTTACAAACATCGATAACTGCGTGGATACCATCCTGAAACAGATTGTAATCAACCAGCAGCCGCTTGCGGCCTTCACGGCCGATACAGCCTGCCTGGGAAGCCCCACGCAGTTTACCGACCAATCGGTTCCCAACACCGGTTCGATCATCACCTGGGACTGGAACTTCGGCGACGGCGCTCCTCATCAGTTTATCGCCAACCCGCAGCATACCTATGCTTACCCGGGACTTTACCAGGTAACACTGATCGTGACAAACTCCAGCTTTTGCTCCAAAAGCATCACGCATTCTGTGAAGGTCAATGACGTTCCATTTGCCGCCTTCACTTACAGCACCCAGAGTTGTGCAAACGCACCAGTCAGTTTCATGGACCAGTCGACGACATCCCAGGGGTATATCGTCAAATGGACCTGGAACTTTGGGGATGGTAATTTAACGACAGTCCTGCACCCGAATCCACCCAATGTCACGCACATCTACGCTTCGGGGGGAAATTATAACGTGATCCTTACAGTACAAACCAACGACTCCTGCTCCTCAAGCGTCATGCATCCTGTCACTGTAAATGCTGCACCGGCAGCTAATTTCGATTTTCCGGCAGCCAATTGTGAAACGGAAGCAGTTCAGTTTACCGATCTTTCACAAACCAACGGCGGTGGCCCGATCGTAAATTGGAACTGGAACTTCGGGGACCCGGGATCAGGCACCAACAACCTCTCCACCCTCCAGAATCCGGTACATGTTTACATAGTAAGTGGATCCTACGATGTGACACTGATCGTAAAAAACACGAATTTCTGTTACGACACCATCCTCAAACCGGTTACGGTCACAGATAACCCGGTTGCTGATTTTTCGGCAGATACCGCCTGTGTTGGAGGCGCTACCCAGTTTACGGATGTCTCATCAGTGACATAAGGAACTATTACGGGATGGAACTGGAATTTCGGGGATGGGACAATCGGATCCACCTTGCAGAATCCGGCGCATACCTATCTCGATGCAGGGATCTATACAGTCACCCTTATCGTCACCTCTTCTGATGGCTGTGTACACGATACGTCCCACCAGGTGGAGGTGCTGAATGTGCCGGTAGCCATGTTCTCTTACACCGGTGAGTGCATGGGCGGAGTCACCCAGTTCACGGATCAATCAACTCCACAGTCAGGACTGATCAGCAGCTGGTACTGGGAGTTTGGCGACGGGGACACCTCCACGTTGCAGAACCCGACTCATACCTATGCTTCGGTGGGGATCTACAATGTCATGTTGCTGGTTTCCAATTCGGAAGGATGTTTCGACAGCATCACCCTGCCGGTGACTGTGCTCACACCTCCCGTTGCCGCTTATTCATTCTACAGTACCTATTGTCCTGACGGCCAGGTATCCTTCTCCGATCAGTCCACTTCAACCGGAGTGCCCATCACTGAATGGTACTGGACCTTTGAGCCCGGCTATAACTCTTCGGCGCCAAATCCGGTCTATACATTCAGTCAGACAGATACCAATTATCTTGTCACCCTTGTGGTGACTGATCTCAACGGATGCCAGGATACCATGATTGATTCAGTGTTTGTGGTACCCGGATTTGCTTTTACCTTCCAGGCTACTACGGCCTGTCTGGGAATCCCCACTCAGTTTGAGCCCGTTAATCTTGCTTTAGGGGATACGCTGCACAACGTCGCCTGGACATTTGGGGAGCCATCATCCGGCACCAACAACACCTCCACTTTCTACTATCCAGAGCATACTTATGCCACTGCGGGGAGTTATATCGTGAAGTTCAAAGCCTGGAACACCAATAACTGCGTTGACAGCGTCTACAAACAGGTGGATGTAAACCCGTTGCCAATCGCTGATTTTTCGTTTGATCCGGTTGCCTACTGCGATACCATCGTCACCTTCCACAATCTCTGCCAGGCGGTGGGGAGCCCCATCGATACCCTGATCTGGGAGTTTGGCGATGGCACCGACACCCTCTTTTATAATACGATCCCACTGGATATCACCCATCAGTATCCCACCTTTGGCATCTATGATGTTACCGTGACTGCTATAAGTATGGCTGGATGCAGAGACATTATCACACAACAGGTTCAGGTTTCATGCATCAACGCGGTGGTCTATCCGGCAGATACACTTTATTGCCAGCGGACCCCGATGGTACTTATCGACAGTTCAAGCCCTGTAAACCTGATCAACGAATGGTCGTGGAATTTTGGGGATGGTACTGATACAACATATACGCAGTATATTCCTGAGATTGAACATACCTGGACAACTACCGGGACCTTCCTCCTTACACTGGTGATCCAGTCCACCTCCAATGGGTTTACCGTATACGACACATCCTTGCAAACGGTACATGTAAAGGCATCTCCGATTGCCGGCTTCCTGGTGGATCCGGTTTGTTTCGGAGATACGTCGCGTTTCATCAACCTCTCCGATAGCAACGGCGTTCATATTCAGAACCTTCTCTGGAATTTCGGCAATCCGGCTTCCGGGATTTACGATACCACTTCAATCGAAAACCCTGTTCATACTTACACAACCTACGGAGAGTTTATCACAATCCTCTCTTTGGCGAATGCACTGGGTTGTGTGGATACCTTCCGGATGCCGGCCAGGGTATACCAACTTCCCGAAGCTGCCTTCACCCACTCGAAGGCGTGCACACGGTATGATATTACCTTTACGGATATGACACTCATTGGAGACACTACCATCTGGGAATGGAGATGGCACTTTGGTGATCCCGCTAAGCCAAATGATACTATCACGGGACCTGATCCTACGCACCGGTATAATCAAGCCGGGCAGTATGAGGTGTTCCTGAAAGTGTTTGATTATGAGGATTGTTACGACACAACAAGCCAGATTATTGAGGTTCTCCAATCTCCTTTAGCTACGTTCACGATTACTGAGAACATCGATGGGATGACCGGCAAGATCGAACTCACCAATGAGAGCACCGGAGCTCTGGCCTACTCATGGGATTTCGGCAATGGACGGACATCATCCGAAGAGAATCCTAGAGTTACCTATGAGGATGACGGAGAGTACCTGATCAGGCTGGTTGCCTGGAATGAAGACGGTTGTTATGACACCACAACACTCTCCTATGAGTTCGTATTCCAGAACCTCTTTGTGCCGAATGCCTTTTCGCCGCTAAATGTGAACCTTGGGTTAAGGTTGTTCAAACCTATCGGGGTGAACCTGCAGCAATACCATGTAGCAGTATTTAACAACCGGGGGCACCTGATGTGGGAGTCGAGCGCGCTCGACAAAGATGGCCGTCCCATTGAAGGATGGGATGGGACCTTCGAGGGAAACGTGATGCCGGAGGGCAACTATATGTGGCAGATTCAGGCGGTATTCAAGACTGGCAAGGTGTGGGAGGGTTCCGACATAGGGAAAGGGGCGCCAGCCACCATGGGAACGGTAATGTTGATCAGGTGAGGGGGTAAACAGAAATCCCTCGTATCTCGTCCTTCGAACTTCCAGTTCTAACTTCTGACTTCTATCTTCTAACTTGGATCGTACGCCCACTTCACCCAGATCGATCCCCAGGTGAAGCCGCCACCGAAGGCAGCGAGGATGATGTTGTCGCCTTTTTTGAGTTTGTCTTCCCACTCCCAGAGACAGAGGGGGATGG
>Ga0265595_1000671_pt1 | contig 29411 bp, 17 predicted proteins | sample saktaG_15_FD_190148 | JGI IMG/M metagenome (GOLD analysis project Ga0265595, IMG submission 190148) | Saline water microbial communities from Sakinaw Lake, British Columbia, Canada - sak_2013_06_06_50m | ecosystem: Environmental > Aquatic > Non-marine Saline and Alkaline > Saline ...
CACCAAGGTAAGCTTCCTGTAATACTGTACCATCAACAGCAGCATTGCCATTAATTTCAACACCATCTGCACAAACTACGCCATGGCAAGTTTCGGCACCGCTATTATAAACATAGGTAATGCAATAACTATACGTGCCAAAATCAAGTGGCCCATCAGTATATGTATTCACAATACCTCCAGCAAAGTCGATAAAACCATACAGTTCACCATCGCGATATACGTTCACTCCAGCAATTGTATCTAAGGCTGCAGCATCAACGTTGGTCCAGTTCAATGTAATATTGAGTGTACCTTCGTCTTGTGCAGCTGTAAATGCAGTTGGTGTATCATAGTCCTCACATGGAATATAAATAAAATCAAACTCAGCTGTAGCTGATTGTCCCATTGTGTAAACTCCAGCAACTCCGGCTGTGTATGTTTCACCGGCAACCAATACTTCGCCATTTGTTCCATATTGATACTGGGTATCTCTTATTTCAGGATCAATTAATGCACCATCAAGAAAAACTTTATATGCCGCAAATGCACGACCAGGTTTGCGATTTCTTGGTGCATCAGTAACAACCACATTATCGACAGCAACATACCAATTCCACCCACCGGATACATAGTGGAAGCGAACCTGGAATGCAGCGTTAGCAAATGCTGAAACATCAATCATTTCATGAACTGTTGGTCCCCATGGGTATGGACCGGAATCTTCCTGCGAATGAAATACATTAGCCCAAGCACTTCCATCAAATACATCAACCTCGAAAAACTCGCCACCACTGCCAATATATTGATACATATAATCAAATTCAAGCATTAATGCGGTGGCAGATCCTGTATTTTCTATTACCGGTGAGATTAATAATTCATCCATAGTCGCTGAAGAACCGGCAGCATCTGCATCACAAAACATAAATGGTGTACCATCTAAAGAATATCCATCATAATCAGGTGTATTGTACCAAGTATCGGCTGTACTACCACCGGGAACTACTGTCCAGTTGGCTGGTAGACCTGCATTAAAGTTTTCGGTATATGGATCAAATCCGCCGCCACCACCGGCACCAGTCCATGTTGCCCAACCTGTTGGGGTTACATAGAGGTCGCCAGGTTTGGCTAGAATTTCTTCAAGCATCCACACAAAGTCTTCATCTTCGAAGATATCAACGCCTGTTAAATCGATTGGGGTAAATCCGGCAAGAAGTACTTCGATATCATATGTCCCTCTACGGAAATCAGCCCAATCTACAAAACCTGACGCATCAAGTGTAGCCTCAAATATATAAATAGGATCGCCACCTTCATCCAATTCAGATGTGTTTGTAAATGTAACCGTTGTACCAGCCGGGCTATCCCCTGCATCGGTAGTTACGGTAGCTGATACCATGATCTCCATATCCTTATCCAACGTATTGGAATAAGCAGGATCACTTAGCTGAGTAGTATAATTTACAACAACCGACCATTGGTAAACACCCCAATCCTGGGCACCCCAAGCATAATCAATGAAAGTTTGTTGGGTAGTATTTCCAATATATTCAGGAGCATCGGGTTGATAAACTTTACTACGATAGATGTCATAACTTTCAATAGCGCGTGTGTTATCAACTAAATACAGAGGTAAAGCACCAGGGCTACTACTTTCAGAAGCTTCCATTTCCAGGGTGAGAGCTGACGACTTCCTCATAACGTCGTAGAAGATTGAATTCTCGAGTGCCATTAATGGTCGTGAATCTCCTGTAACAAAGTTGGTTACAAAACCCTGTAAATTCCAATTATGTTCGAAAGTAGCCAATAAATCTACAACGCTTACAAATACACCTCCATACCATAGTAAGTCGCCTAACTCATATACTGCAGGACCAGCATCCCAAGCACAAGCAGTAAAACCAACGCCATAATTACTACAGGTATAACCAAACCAAAGATCTTGGGCATCAGAAATAAGTATAGGTGAATCAAGCATAAATTCATTCCATTCACCAGGAACAATACCCCCTGCTATAGGCTGAGTATAAATCAAGGTTGGGTTAGCTAGTGAAGTACCAGTCCAAACGTGTAATTCGATATCTGATGTACCATTAGCATCCCAAATAAATATGTTGATACGTGATAAATAATAACCTGCATAATCAGTTAGTAAATCAGGAGTCCATCGCGAAGCTACAGTCATTGGTGCACCACTAGTAAACCTAAGACCTCCAACACTCACACCATCATCATGAGCAATCCACTCATTAAATGGCACTGGGGGTTCAACATCACCCCACGTAATCTGAACTTCATCAGAATTCAATGGCTCTGCAACAACCCATCCAACAGGTAATGGACTTTCTAATAAGGCAAAGTCTGTTGTTACAGTAGCGCCATGATTCAATACTACATTATTAGCTACACCAGCATTATATGATCCTGAAGTCACCATAAAATCATAAGTGTCTGTATAAGCTAATGTTGAATATTCACCATCTGCATTGGTAGTTAAGGAATAAGAATGATCACTTCCAGAAATATTTACTGAGGCATTTTCAATTGGATCAGTAGTTAATGCATCTGTTACCACACCGTTTAATGTTCCAACACCTAAGGCGATTACCGTTTCAATATTTGAAGGATCTGATTCTCCCTGATCATATACAGCAGTTACCCAATACGTATAAGAGGCATTACGTGCTAAATTAAGATCTGAATAAGATAATAAATCAAGAAGTGTAGTGTTAAGCTTTGTACCATTTCTATAGACATTGTATCCTAAGAAACCTCTGCTTACAGGTGCATCCCATACAAGTGAAGCGCTCACAGTTGTGGAGGTTTCTCCCGGATCGTTAAGTGTTACTTCTAAGCCGGAAGGAGGTGTAAGAGCAGCAGTAAAGCCCCAAACATCTCCATCGGTAGTTCCGGTAGTGTTACGCGTGTTTACCTGCCAGAAATACTGAAGATTAGGTTGTGTATTAACCAACGTATAAAAATCGGCAAGTTCATCTGTCCAATCTACAACAACATCTGTTGGAGGATAGGTTGTTCCAAGGATTACCTGATACTCAACAGTATTGGCACCAAATGTCCATTCAAGATCATCACCATTAACAACTCCTGTTGCACCATCTAATGGAGCAACATACATTGCGGCATCAGGAAGAGGCATGTTGGGGAAAGTTACATTCAGGAGATAAGAAGCACCTGTTGAACTAACAGCCATATAATATGTGCCGGCGGGAAGTTCAACTGTAAGAGCTGTTGTACCTACAAAAAGTTCGTTGTCCATATCAGGACCACCAACGCCTTCAAATCCATTTGCATACAAAGCCAGTTTAGCATTTGTTGCAGTAAGTGCAGCAGTAAAGTTTACATCTGTAGTAAATACATACTTATAAACAACATCCCATCCGTCAACACCCGCACCGGGCAGTTCATAATTATCGCGGAATGTACCTACAGGAACAGTTGCAGGATACGTTGTTGTATTACCAATAAAAGCAAGTTCCCATACATCACCAGCAACTGGTGTATATGCATTGCCTGAATAGGTTGCATGAACTAGAGTACGAGATCCGCCGTAGAGAACAGCAAAGTTACCCGCAAATGCACCAGGAGTAACAGCAGCATCTGTTGTACTTATACCAAATTCATATGTAGTTTCACCAGCAGGTAATAAGAAAGGAAGAGCTGGCTTTTCTACAGCAAGAAAACCACCAAAAGTTTCATCAATATCAGATTCAGTAATAGAAACCTCACACGACCCAACATTCTCAATCTCGTAACTTGCAGTTTTCATCCAGTAAGCAATTGGGCGATCACCCATATCAAGAACATTGTTAACAATTCTTAGTTCGAAAGAACAAGGCATTCCAGCTACCACTACATTGTCAAGAAGAAATCCATATTGCCAATCCCCACCGGTATAATAATAAAATAGTAGTTGAACATTTGTGGGATCTGAAATATCTGATACATTAATTGAATAACTTGCATGTACTCCACTGGAAGGATCACTAACAGATAATACTTCCCAAAGGGGAATAAAACCATCAGAGGGAGTATATAAATACACGCCAGCACCATCACCACTACCAGTCCAAGTACGATAACGACGATCAAAATCTATATTTATAGATGCATACGTCGATACATCCATAACAGGAGTATAAAGAGCTACGTCATACCAAACTCCCATGTGGGCATCACTATTTGCCATGGCAATGCCTCCCGAGCTACTTCCAAACGTACCCCAAGGAGATGCACTGGCCCACTCCCATGCACCGGTGCCATACCAACTAGTTTGAGACCATGAGGCCGGAATTGCAGTATTAAAATGTTCTTCTAATACTACAGTAGCTAATGGTGAATCAGAGTTCATCATCGAATTATTTTCATTCTGATCACCAGCTACTGGTGCGAATACTAAGTTTGCATCACTAAAGGCAATCTTTTCCACCAGAGTACCAAAAGATAGCCCATTAGAATGGAGTCGAGGAGCATCTGGTCGCGGGATATCCCTGACCTGTCCGTACAATGTTGATGACAATGTAAAAATCATCATCAACAAAATCAAATTCGTAAACTTTTTCATATTACTTGTTGATTTGGTTAAAAAAATATTTGATTGTGTATGTAAAATATGGGTAAAAATTCAAATGATTGTCGAGTTATTCCGATGCAAATATAAGTTAGAAATTTTAAAAACAAAAGATAAGTGTTAATTTTTTGTGATTTTATCCTACAATTATTCAAAAAAAATGAAAAAGTTTGTTATCTCATTGATAATCATGCATCTTTGAGATGACTAAATAAAACCAAATTTCTCCATGAGTAAAGATAAAAGAGAGTATTTGGCAACTTCTAACGGGTTATAATGACTTTCACAGTATGTACTCCATCAGAGGTTGATATTTTCATAACGAATACTCCTGGTGGCAGATTCGATAGGTTGATCTTCGTGGCAGGAGAATGTACATCTTGCAGAGTGAACACGTTTCGGCCCAGGAGATTCATCACCTCTATTTCGTTTATCATAGTGCTATTACTGATATAGACAATTTCCGACGCAGGATTCGGATAGACCTTGATTTCGTGATTTTCAATGGTTTGTTCCATGGAGGTTATCACATCCAACGAAATAGTGTCGGAAGGTACCGGCTGGGTACATCCGGGAGATAATGCCATCACGAAATAGTGATACTCCTGAGGTGAAAGATCTGCATCCAGATATGTGGTATCGTAATTCGGAGCCAGGTTGATCTGTGTAAAGATACCAGTGCCACCGGTTCTCCGGTAGATGTCATATGAAGTGAGATTAAAGGCATCGGTCCCGATAAGACAGTCATCGATCGCCCATGAGTACCATAGTCCCTGACCATTCCCTTCAACAGCGTGCCAGGCGATATCTACAGTTTGTTCGATGTAAGAAGACATATCAATTTCATAAGATGTTTCCCATTGATTGTACCCGGTTGAGCCAGGATAAACAGGCAGTGAACTCAAATCAAAAAGGATATCCCATGTTGCGCCTCCGTTTGGTGAGACTTGCACATAATAATGATCATTGTGTATAGAGCCCTGATATGCATGGCTCCAGAAAGTCAGATTCCCTGTCACATTTATATTCCTGGCGATCAACCACTCATCCTGATGGTCATAATCCCATTCCAACCCGGCCGAAAAGTTCCCTGAATGAACTCCCATGGGAGAGGAAGCTGAGGTATGACTCCAGGTGGCCACGCTGTTGGTAATGATCTGATCCCACCCTTCGGGCGGGAAAGCGGCACCTTCAAATCCCTCATTAAGCTGACTTCCGGTTCCTCCACACTGAGGGGGGCTCCATGCGAGATAAACATCTGTTCCCATGGCTTCGCCCATCAGATTTCGAGCCGGATAACAATCAGGATAAACGGAGATGTTGTCAACATACCATGCAATGATATTTTCTGAGTACAACCCTGCAGCACGAAAACGAACACGGAAAGCTTTCTCTCTAACGGGGGAGATATCTATATGCCTGAGTACCCAATCAAACGACCCTGTATTCAAATATTCTGTCATTCTGTGCCAGCTGTTATTGTAGTAGATCTCTATGCAGAGTTTCTCCGTTGCTGTTGCGTTTCTGTCGTATAGCTTCAGATTAAAATCGAGCCAGATTTTTGCACATTCGTAGGGTGTGGCATCCAGCACAGGGCTCTCCAGGCTGTATGAATAGTTCGTGCGGACAGGTGCCCAGGAGAACCTGGCAGAGGGCGGAGGAAGACCTGAGATGGCATCTATCATCCAATTTCCCTGAGCCGGATCAAACCTCCAGTCGTTAAACTGGAAAGAGGCCTGATCCCAGGGTTCGAAAAAGGGCAGCTCAAGTCCATAGTTCAAAATTACCGTATTAGGGCCTGCTCTCATCGATTCATCATATTGATAGGGGAAACCATATGGTGTCAGATCATACCAGGCAGATACTTCATACTTATAGGTGCCAGGTTCAAGGTTGAAATCATAATAATTGACCGTATTGGGATCATTGGTGGTATTCATCAGAATACCATTGCGATATATCATGTATCCTCCAATCCCTGGTGGAGTTATGGAATCAGGTGTCATAGGTTTCAGCCACTCCAGGGAAACAGCGTTTTCAATCGGAGTGGCATTTAACTCTCGTGGTGGAAAAAGAAAACTAGTGGTAAATGGTATGCAGCTCGAGTCGGAGTATCCGCTGCCATATACTGCGAGCACACAAGCAGTATAACTTTGTCCATACTGAACCTGCGAACCAGAAATGAAATAATTCGTATCGGTAGTGATGCCACTAAGTATATCATCCAGGTATAAATTATACTCCAGGATGCAACTAGTTATCCCGATATTTGTCTCGGAAGAGATGAGCTCTATATTGTCAATATTCCATCCATTAATGCTGTAGGAATCTTCACCGTGAGCCCGAAACCTGATCTGGAACTCTATACCGGTATATGCTGCTAAATCAAGTTGATCCTTAGTCCATGGGATATTCCCATTTGCGTTGGAGAACTCCTGCATTAACGTCCAGGCTGATCCATCCCACACTTCAACCGCCATCTGGTTTAACGAAGTCGTTCCGAAATTGTCCAGAAAGATATCGTAATTACATGTGAGTATCGGTGAGTGCTCCCCGTGAATCGGTCTGCTTGTCAGCGTTTGCACATAATTAAATGCCTGAGGTGACCAGGAAAACATCGCTGAGGGAGCCGGGTTTCCGGCCACAGAGGAGACGATCCAGTTGTTTCCCCCATCCAGGGTCCAGCCTTGTGTTTGAAAGGAGCCACTCGACCAATCCTCCAGAAATATGGACTGCATATAGGTTGGCGCCTCCCATTGGGCCGCCAGCGTTTTGTTGTCTACCTGTAAATTCGTTGGTGGCGGTTTCTCCTGCAAGAGGTAGACCGAAAATATCGTATCCAGGGTCAACGAGATTGGATTGGTGTCATTCTGGTATCCAAACTTGGTTACCATCAAATCGTAAGAGCCTTTCCAAACATCAGAAAAGGCATGGGAGCCGGTGGTATCAACTGTGAATGTATAGATCGTATCAGGATAAACCAGATTTTTCAGGCAGATAAAGGCACCTGCTTTATTGGTTTCCTCGCAACTCAGATCCACATTCACCGTTATATCCACCGTCCAGCACTTCCCTATGATATTGGTGAACCGGGGCGGCGACCAAAGGCTGCCTGAACATTCTGCTTTAATGCCCCATCGATAGGGGCCACAGGGAAGGTTGGACCAATTCGTATCGAGAGCTGACAAATCGGTTGTCGTTCCCAGGTCGACCCATATAGATTGGTTCTGTTCTTCTCCTTGTCGTAATCTCCAGAGCTCATATTGGATGAGGCTATCCGATGGATCGTCCAAATCCAGTGGCCCACCCGACCCATAACAGAGAGCTCTCATCAGAAAATTGCCCCCGGCCGGCATCCATGGAGCTCCTCCTGACAAGAAACGTGAGACACTACGCAATTGGCTGTTCGTAGTGTCAACAGCAAGCCCTGATGCATCCGGAGCGTTTCCTCCCTGCACCATAGCCAGGTAAAAATCTCCTGATGGAGCAGAAACGGGAGAAGGAAACGTAAACTCGTTCCATCCGAAATCTGTTGGTATGACATCAAACGGACCGGCAACCAGGTTACCTGGCATCCCCAACGAACCGGTTGCATCGTAAACTGCTACCTGAAAAGGGATAAATGGTTTACTTCCGGAGGGATAATTCACTGCTGTTCCAATATGAATCGATCCCCCTAATAGTTTAGCTGAAACGTCGATAGGTGTAAATCTGACGGCATTGAGATTACCCTGGAAAGCCCAGATGGTAAAATCGTCCTGGATGCCATCATCATAAATGATCTCATAGTCTCCACTCGGAAGATCCCAGTTCAATGTTACAGTTTGAGTTGTTGTATCAATGACTGCGGATGCAAACCCAGGAGGATTTGCGGTTTCCCACAACGATTGATCCATTGTCACAACCACCCCTTGCTGAAAAGTTACAGGGGGGGATGTATAGGTGTCAAATCCTGGCTTTCCAAATGTAACCGGGAAGCTTCCAGAGGTGTCAATATCCATGGAGTAAACTCCTCCAAAGAGGGACCAGGTGGATTGATTGTTCACAGTAATTTTAGCTCCGATGATTGGGGCTCCGGTAATTGCATTGGTGACAATGCCCGACAAGAGTGTCTGGAGCGGCGCTGTGGCAGCTTCCTGGCCGGATATATGAAGGACCCTCCCAAGGAGAATCAGCAAGAGGAGTGAGAGCCAGGCGATCGAACCAGGTTTCATCAGGATAAGTTAATTTAGCATATATTCGTTAAACCATTAACAAAGTTAGTGGAGAACTCCTTAACTCCTAAGTAAAAGTACAAAAATTACTCCTTTTTTTAAGGTTTCACTTGTGTGATCAAAAAATTTCATATCTTTGCACTCCCAAATTTGAATCTCAATCCAACAGAAGATGTATGCAATAGTTGAAATAGCCGGGCAACAGTTTAAGGTGCAAAAAGACGACGAAATCTTTGTTCACCGGCTGGATAGTGAGCCAGGAAAGAAATTGGAATTCAGTGATGTATTGCTGGTTGAAGACGGCGGAAAAGTCAGTGTTGGAAAACCTTTTGTAAAGGGGACAACCGTTTCGGCCAAAGTTCTTGAGCATGCACGTGGCGACAAGGTGATTGTATTCAAGAAGAAAAGGAGAAAAGGTTTCCAGAAATCGACTGGTCACCGTCAGGATTTTACCAAGATTCAGATTGAAACCATTGGTGTGAAAGCTGCATCAAAAGCGAAAAAAGTTAAAGAGGAAAAAGAAAAAGAGGAAGAGCCAAAGGCTGAATCCTAAAAATATTGAATCATGGCACACAAAAAAGGAGCAGGAAGTTCAAGTAACGGTCGCGAATCCCACAGCAAACGTTTGGGAGTTAAGATATATGGCGGCCAGGTTGCCCAGGCAGGCAACATCATCGTTCGCCAGCGTGGCACCGTTCACAATCCTGGCCTGAATGTAGGTATTGGGAAAGACCACACCCTCTATGCTCTGGCCAACGGCATCGTGGAATTCAAGCGGAAACAAAAAGATCGTTCTTACGTTTCGATAGTTCCGCAAGAGACCTCCGCCAACTAATTACATGTTGACATAATCGTTTCCTGTAGAGACGAGGCATGCCACGCCCCTTCGTAATTTTCATTACTTTTGCAGGGTAAATAATCATGCCATGCTATCCATTCAGCTAATCCGTGAAAACCGGCAAGATGTTATCCACCGGTTGAAAATCAAACAGGTTGATGCCACTGAACTTGTGGATAAGATCATTCGTTTAGACGATGTTCGCAGGGAGTCGCAGCAGAAGATGGATGCACTGAATGCCCAAAGCAACGCTCTTGCCAAAGAGATCGGCATCTTGTTCAAGAGCGGGAAAACCCAAGAGGCCAACAAGCTCAAAGAGCAAACCGGCCAGCTGAAGAGCCTGTCGAAAGAGGCAGAAGCGGTCATGGAGCAAGCAACGAAAGAGATGGAAGAGGTGATGGTGCTTCTCCCCAACCTTCCTCACGCCTCCGTCCCTCCTGGTAAATCGGCTGAAGAGAACGAGATTGTTTTTGAAGAGGGGGCCATCCCCGAACTTTGGAGTGAAGCAGTGGCACACTGGGATCTTGTGCAAAAGTATAAGATCATCGATTTCGCTTTAGGGAACAAGATAACAGGAGCCGGCTTCCCGGTATACGAGGGCAAAGGCGCCCGGTTGCAACGGGCCCTGATCAACTTCTTCCTCGACCAGGGGATCGTTGCAGGCTATTCTGAAATTCAGCCTCCCTACATGATCAATGCGGCTTCAGGATTTGGAACTGGGCAACTTCCGGATAAAGATGGCCAGATGTACTATGTTCCTGAAGATGACCTCTACCTGATACCAACCGCTGAAGTTCCGGTAACCAATCTCTACCGGGATGTTATCCTAAAGCCCGCCGACTTGCCGATCAGGCATGTTGCTTACTCTGCCTGTTTCCGGCGCGAAGCAGGTTCCTATGGCAAAGATGTGCGCGGACTGAACCGGTTGCATCAGTTTGATAAGGTTGAGATCGTCCAGATAACCCTGCCCGAGAACTCCTATGATACCCTTGAAGAGATGAAAGACTATGTGATCGGCCTCCTCCGGAAGCTTGGACTCCCCTTCCGTATCGTAAAACTTTGTGGCGGGGATATCAGCTTCACCTCAGCCCTCACCTATGATTTTGAGGTCTTTTCGGCAGCCCAGAAACGGTGGCTGGAGGTTAGTTCGGTTTCTAATTTCGAGGCATTTCAGGCAAACCGGATGAAACTGCGGATCAAAGATGAAACAGGCAAAATGATTCCAGCCCATACCTTAAACGGCAGTGCCCTGGCGCTTCCCCGTATCCTGGCAGCCATTCTTGAAAATTATCAGACATCTGAAGGGATCCGGATTCCAGATGTTCTCATCCCGTATACAGGCTTTGACCTGATCTCCTGAGAAATTTACGTATTGCTCATATCATTGTGAATAACTTCCCTGGAAGGCTGCAGGCAGGCAGGACATTTTTTATATTTTTGCGAGAATACCAAACATTCAAACCATGAAAAAGTTCTTGATCCTATCCATGCTCATTCTCTCTTCAGGGATTATCTTTGGCCAGTTCACCATTGGGCCGAAAGTAGGGTACAACGCTTCCAAACTCTCAACCGATCTCGATACCATTTCGTCCGGTTTCAAGTCGGGATTTCAAATTGGCGTGTTTGTACGCATCGGGAAGAAGTTTTATGTTCAGCCTGAGTTGTACTACACGACGCAAGGTGGGGTTTTCGAAAGCAACACCAACAATTGGCAGCAGAAAGTCAACATTGGTTCACTGGACCTTCCGCTTTTAGTGGGGTTTAAAATGCTCAATGCAAAAGTTGTGAACCTGCGAATCCTGGCCGGTCCTATGGCTTCATTCGTTGTCAATAAATCGGTGAAAGATGCAGGAGGCATCCTCGGGCCTATCGAAAATGCAGACCTCAGCACCATCAACTGGGCGATCCAGTTGGGAGCAGGCCTTGATGTCTTATTCATGACCCTGGATGTCAGGTATCAGATTGGGTTGAACAACATAATCAAAGACATCAATAATGCTACAATAAACTCCAAAAACAACGTTTGGGTTGTAAGTCTTGGATTTAAAATCTTATAACCATTGAGTCCCCTCCGAAAAGTGTTTTCTGCTGAAAATCAGTTTTACCCCATCCCTAAAGGGAGCCTGATTTTCAGCAACTTCTCCCTTTAGGGTCGGGGTAAAAAGTTGCTGAAAATATGAACACCATGAAGAAGATGCTTGTTACTGCTTTTATTTATTCCCTGTGAAGGTTAACGGCAAAGATTACAGAACTGTTTGGATGGAAGGCAACACCGTGTTCTATATTGAGCAGAACCGGTTGCCGTTTGAATTCATCATCAACCAAGCCACAACTTACCAGGATTGTTGTTTCGCTATCCGCTCGATGCAGATCCGGGGAGCCGGAGCGATCGGCGCTATGGCCGGCTTCGCCATGGCGCTGGCGAGTATAGAAACCTCGGGAAACAACTTGCCTGCTGCAGAAATACTTTCAGGAAATATCTCCCCGGATGCCTTTATGGATGTTCTCCAGGCAGCCCGGGCCGAGATAGAGGCGACCCGTCCGACCGCCCGTAACCTTTTTTATGCGATTGAGCGGGTGTTTGATGCAGCCATGCGATCACCTGAAGCGGCTGTTGCCGAAGCACAGCGGGTGGCAGACCGTGATGCGGATGATTCCAAAAAAATTGGCGAATATGGAAACTCTCTGATCCGCGATGGAGCACGAATCCTCACCCACTGTAATGCCGGCTGGCTGGCATTCGTCGATTTCGGCACCGCCCTCTCCCCTATCTATATGGCGCACAAGTCGGGGAAAAAAGTCTTCGTTTATGTTGATGAAACCAGGCCCCGAGGCCAGGGTGCCCGGCTCACAGCCTGGGAGCTCAACCAGGAGGGGGTGCCGCATGTGATCATCCCCGACAATGCCGGAGCTTCCCTGATGGCACAGGGAAAGGTCGATATGGTAATCACAGGCGCCGACCGCATTGCGGCCAACGGTGATACGGCCAACAAGATCGGTACGCTGGAGAAGGCGATCGTGGCTCATGAATTCGGAATCCCATTTTATATCGCAGCACCTACCAGCACATTTGACCCTGCATGCGCATCAGGAAAAGATATTGTTATTGAAGAGCGCGACGAAGCCGAGGTTCTTTACCAGGAAGGCCCTGATGCCGACGGAGTGATGCGCCGGATCCTGGTGTGCTCCCCCGGCTCCCATGCTCTTAATCCGGCATTTGATGTGACGCCGGCGAAATATATAACGGGATTTATTACGGAGGAGGGGATAACCCCTAAATCCCCTGAAGGGGACTTACCCCTCCCTTCGGGAGGATAAAACTGCGAAGCAGAGTAAGCCCCCTTCAGGGGGTTTGGGGGTTAGAACGCAGGAAATACGAAATACGAAATAGGAAATACGGAAATTAAATCAACAACAAATGAAAAAAAGTGTACTGCTTCTTCTGATCGGGATTATAACGGTTGGATTGACATTCTCTGCTTTCTCCCAGGAAAAGGAGAAGGATACAAAAAAAGAGAACAAGGAGAAATCCGGAAAAACGGACAAAAAGGAGGCCAAGAAGGATTCTGTCATGAATTCGGGGCTGGTAAGCGGCCTGAAGTGGCGAAGTATCGGCCCGGCATACACCTCTGGTCGGATTGCCGATTTTGCTGTTAACCCAACAAACCACAGCGAATGGTATGTTGCTGTGGCATCGGGGAACATCTGGAAAACGGAAAATAACGGAACCACCTTTGAGCCCATCTTCGACAAATATGGCGCCTATGCCATCGGGTGTGTCACCATTGATCCGAATAATACCAATGTGGTTTGGGCCGGAACGGGCGAGAACAACCACCAACGGGCGCTGGGTTATGGCGATGGGGTTTACAAAAGTATCGACAGCGGCAAGAGCTGGAAAAACATGGGGTTGAAAGAGTCGAGGCAAATCGGTGATATCCTGATTGACCCGCGCAATTCAGATGTCGTTTACGTGGCAGCTGAAGGATCGGTTTGGGGTCCCGGAGGCGACAGAGGTCTATATAAAACAACCGATGGTGGCAAGACATGGAATAAGGTCCTTGAGATCAGCGAACATACAGGCGTGAACAATGTGGTGATGGACCCGCGTAATCCGGATGTACTCTACGCAACTTCTGAGCAACGCCGTCGGCATGTCTTCACTAAAATTGGCGGTGGCCCCGAAACGGCGGTCTATAAGTCGACCGATGCCGGCGCTACCTGGGACACTCTAACGGATGGACTTCCCAGGGGCGACAAAGGAGGAATTGGGTTGGCTATCTCCCCGGTTGACCCCGATGTGATCTATGCCATTATTGAGGCAGCCGGTGAGTCGGGCGGCTTTTTCCGCAGTACCGACCGGGGGGCATCCTGGAACAAAATGAGTGATCATTCGGCCCAGGGCCAGTATTACAACGAAATTTACTGCGACCCGAAAGATGCGGATAAAGTCTATTCGGTGGAGACCGTTTCGCGTGTCACCACCGATGGAGGCAAGACATGGAACCGTATCGGCAACAACCACCGGCATGTGGATGATCATGCCATGTGGATCGATCCGGATGATACCGATCATTTCCTGATTGGCGGCGATGGCGGCATCTATGAGACATTCGATGCCGGTAAAGAGTTTATCTTCAAGTCCAACCTTCCGGTGACCCAGTTCTACCGCGTTCAGGTTGACAATTCGGAGCCGTTCTATTATGTTTATGGAGGCACTCAGGATAACAGCAGCATGGGAGGCCCTTCCCGCAATACGAGCAATGATGGTGTCCTCAGCGACGACTGGTTTGTAACCAACGGAGGCGACGGCTTCTGGTCGCAGATTGATCCCGAAGATCCGAATATCGTTTATGCCGAAGCCCAGTATGGTTATATGGTTCGGTACGATCGCAAAAGTGAAGAGTCGGTCGACATCAGGCCCGAACCACGGAAAGGAGAAGACAGCTACAAGTGGAACTGGAACACCCCGCTGATTATCAGTCCGCATTCGCACACGCGCCTCTATTGTGCGGCTAACAAAGTTTTCCGCAGCGATGACAGGGGAAACACGTGGGAGGTGATCAGCGACGACCTCACGGCACAGATCGACCGCAATACCTGGCCGGTGATGGATAAATTCTGGAGCGTTGATGCGGTTCAGAAAGATGTATCCACATCGCTTTACGGCGAGATCGTTTCGTTGGATGAGTCGCCGATGAAGGAAGATCTGCTCTATGTGGGGACCGACGATGGGCTGATCAGGGTGACCGAAGATGCCGGAAAAAACTGGACTAAGGTCAGTACTTTCCCTGGCGTACCGGAATATACCTATGTGAGCGATATCCTCGCGTCGAAATTTGACGAGAATGTCGTCTTCGCATCTTTCGACAACATCCTGCGCGACGACTTCAAACCATATCTGCTCAAGAGTACGGACAAAGGGCAGAGCTGGACCTCCATCGCCGGGAACCTGCCTGAAAACCACACCGTTCACTCGATCCAGGAGGATATCATCAACCCTAACCTGTTGTTCGTTGGAACCGAGTTTGGTTGTTTCTTTACCGTTGATGGCGGTACGAACTGGATCCAGTTGAAGTCAGGGATTCCAACCATCGCAGTGAAAGATATCGCCATCCAGAAACGTGAAAATGACCTTGTATTGGCAACTTTCGGCCGGGGATTTTATATCCTCGATGATTATTCCCCCTTGAGGAAACTGAACAAAGAGACCCTCAACATGGAGGGCTACATCTTCCCGGTGAAAGATGCCCTGATGTACCTCCCGACCGGCGGAAAATACGGACAGGGATCGACTGTTTTTGAAGCCAAAAACCCCGACTTCGGCGCCATCTTTACCTATCATATCAAGGAGGTTCCCAAAACGAAAAAGGAGATCAGAAAAAAGAAAGAGAAGGAGTTATTCAAAGAAGGGAAACCGATCCCACAACCTACCGAGGCGGAACTCAGGGAGGAGAAACTGGAGTTATCCCCATACATCACTTTCACCATAGCCGATGCCTCTGATACGCCTGTGCGGATTTTCCACAAGTCGGCCAGCGAAGGCATCAGTCGCGAAAACTGGGACCTGAGGTACCAGTCAACCCGGTCGGTGGATGCAGGCGAGACATGGGATCCTAAGAAAGAAAACGGGAGTGGTGTGCTAGCGATGCCGGGGACCTATTCTGTATCGCTGTCCATGACAGCCGGAGGTGAGACAAAGCAGATTGCCGGACCAGTAGAATTTCAGGTAGTACCGTTGAATAATACCACCTTGCCAGCGGCCGACCGCCAGGCAATGGTTGCCTTTAACACCAAAGTTGCAGAGTTATCACGGGTAATGCGTGGGACCGAGTCCTATGCCGAAAAACTGCTGGAACGTGCAAACGACTTGCTTCTTTCACTGAACAGTATCCCCGGCGGGGCTCCTGACCTGATGAAACAAGCGAGGGAGATTCAACTTCAGCTGGATTCGATCATCAATGTAACCTTTAACCGGCGTACCGGAAAGCCAAGCGACGAAGAGAATCCGCCAGCCCCGGTACCATTGAATGACCGGCTGGGCAAGCTGACATGGGCCTCCTGGTCCTCGACCGGAGATCCAACGCAAACGGCTAAAACAGCCTATTCGATCCTGGAAGAGGAGTTCCCACCGGTATATGACCAGGTGAAGCAGATCGGAGAGGTTGAACTTCCGGCGCTGGAAGCAGCAGCTGAAGCGTTGGGTGCACCGGCAACACCGGGGAGGTTGCCGGTTTGGAGGAAATGATTTACCCCTAAATCCCCTAAAGGGGACTTGCTCCCGCTTCGCGGGTATAATTGAGGCCGAAAGTTGATTCGAGGTTGCTTCGCTTCGCTCGCAAGGGGGCTTACTTCCACTGTCGTGGAATGACCATTTCATTATCTGATCGCATATATGCTGATATTGCAGCGTGGTAAACGGTTTGATTGCGTTTTACCCGGATATCGTAAATGCTTAATAAGCTAGGATCTGCCTTGACGTGTTGGGCAAAAATCACGGCACGTTTAAATTTAGACATCCGTTTCTTTCTTGCAATTGTGGGAGGCTTCGATGATTTTTTCGGAATGGAGGCGATTACGATGGTTCCTTTCCGTTGCCGGATAACCAACTGATCGCCATACTTCCCGCTTACTCCTTTTAAAATGGCATTTTGACCTGTGACTTTCATATCGAGCGTTTTCTATAAAGACACAAATTCAAATGAAAAAGTTGGATTTTACCCGAAGCTAAACTAAAAGAAAACTACTTGCAAGACGAAATCAAGACGAACATATAACGAATCTAAGACGAATTTAGACAAACCGACATTAGGGTTAGGGTGAGGTTGCCCCGCGAAGCGGGAGTAAGCCCCCTTTAGGGGGTTTGGGGGCAAGCAAGAGATTTAGGGGTAACCGCGGAACTTAGGGGTTAAAGAATTTTTCAATCGCTTTAACAATATACTCCATCTCCCTCCTCTTCAAATTGTAAAAGAACGGCAGGCGAAGAATTGTATCGGAGAAGCGGCCGGTGTTCGGAAGGGCACGTCCGTCATGCTTATCTTTGAAATAGGGACTGCTGTGGAGGGGGAAATAGTGGAATACAGCCTGGATGCCGCTATTTCTCAGGTGGTCGAGCAGGGCATCACGTGTTGATTTGTCGGGCAGGGTTACATAGAACATGTTCCCATTTACGGTAGCATGCTCAGGGATTACCGGCCTGAGCAGGTTTCCCTTCTCTTCAAAATTTAGAAAACGCTCATGGTACTCCCACCAGATCCATTTCCGCTGTCGCTGAATTTTCCGGAACTGCTTCATCTGGGCATAGAGCAGAGCAGCTAATACGTCGGAAGGGAGAAATGATGAACCAATATCCATCCAATGATAATTATCCGCTTCGCCCCGGTGAAAAGCAGCACGGTTGGTCCCTTTCTCCCAGATGATCTCTGCCCGATCCAGAAAAGGTTTATGATTTATAGTCAGCATCCCTCCCTCTCCTGAAGTGATATTCTTGGTTTCATGAAACGAAAAGGCTCCAAGGTGGCCAATGGAACCCAACGGTTCATCTTTGTAGTACGACTCGATAGCATGCGCTGCATCCTCCACCACCAGGAGATTGTGCCGGTTGGCGATCGCCATGATCTGATCCATTTCGCAAGCCAGTCCGCTATAGTGAAACACCACGATAACCCTGGTCGCTGGAGTGATGAGCTTTTCAATTTCCGCAGGATCGATGTTGGGAACCGGTCCGAGTGTATCGGCGAAAACAAGCTTTGCTCCCCTCAACAGAAAGGCGTTTGCCGTAGACATAAAAGTAAAAGAGGGAAGAATCACCTCGTCGCCTGGTTGAATGTTGGTCAGAATAGAAGCCATCTCCAGGGCATCGGTGCAGGAGGAGGTAAGGAGCACTTTGTTAAAGCCAAACTCCTCTTCGAAAAACCGATGGCATAATGCTGTATACTTCCCGTTCCCGGCAATGGTACCCGACAGCGCTGCCTGAATCATGAATTTGATGGATGTCAGAGGGAGGTACGGCTTATTGAAAGGGATATTCATGAAAGCGAAATTAAGAAATAGTTTACTTTTGTACGCAATTATTAGGGTTTTATTGTTTATCACTTCTTGTGGCGAAACGATCGTATTTTCAGGATATCATAAGTGTTTTTGGCAGTAACCTTTCTGTTACCATCAGCAATCTACTGATCGGGATTATGCTTTCAAGAATCCTCGGGGCTGCCGGATTCGGAATCTACTCCTCCATCATCGTGTTGCCAATCATCGTGATCGGGTTTACACAATTTGGCATCCGGAGATCAACTATCTATCATATCGGCAATAAAATCCTGCCTGAAGAAAACATCATCTCTGCCCTCTTTCTACTGCTTCTATGGACAAGCGCCCTAAGCATCATCATCTGCGGGATCGCATTTTTCTTCTATGGAACCCAAAATTTCGACCCGCTGATTATCGGAATCGTACTCCTAACCATACCCCTTCTCCTGGCTAATGTGTTTGCCGGCGGAATCTTTTTGGGGAAAGAGGATATCCGAAACTCCAACATCGTGAATGCAAGTCCCATAGTGCTAACCCTCCTTTTTACAGTGTTATTCGTATGGGTGATACCGCTGTCAGTTTTGGGAGCGTTTATCGCCATCGGACTGGCGAACCTGATCACCTTCTTCTTTGTTTTCAGGAAATTGCTTGTTAAAAGCATGGTGAAGATCAACTGGAAATACCAGGAACCCGTGATGAAAAGCATGATCAAGCTGGGGCTGGTTAATGCCATTGCCATCTTTGTGATGCAGCTGAACTACCGAATGGACATCCTGATGCTGAAACAGTTATCCACCTTCGAACAGGTTGGTTACTACTCGCTTGCCACACAGATCGCTGAGCAGCTGTGGCACATTCCTTTTGCCATCGAGATGATCATTCTTAGCCGTAGTGCCAACACTTCCGACAACCAGTTTCTGCATAAAACAGTGGCATCCATCTTCAGGGTATCACTGATCATCGGGCTCCTCCTTGGCGCTGTGATCTTCTTCCTGGCTCCACTCCTGGTCCCGCTGATCTTTGGAAAGGAGTTCATTCCCACCACCACGATGATTCGTACCATCCTCCCGGGGATATTGATCCTGGTCGGATTCCGCATCCTGAACAGCCGCCTCACCGGGATGGGAAAACCACAGGTTGCCATCTATACATTTGTCCCGGCGCTGCTCATCAACTTTATCCTCAACCTTATCCTGCTGCCACGGTATGGAGGTATAGGAGCAGCGTGGGCCACCAATGTTAGCTACGCCGTGGGGTCTATCGCCTTTCTGTTTGTTTATGCACGAATTACACAGATGTCGGCGCTGCAGATATTCACCTTCCGGAAGAGCGATTTTTACTTTTTCAGAGATATGAAAACATTGCTGTTTAAAAGCCGAACAAATAATAGTTGAAACCAGAACGACTTAATATCAGAAATAGTAGGCCCTGCCTGCTTCCGTAAGCGTCTGTTTTTTAAGGAAAGGATTTCCCTGTATTAATTGTGTTTCAAAATGCATGACCACCGGATAACCTTCGTCGTCTGGCTCTATGAGAATGACAGATGTATCATCCTGTCCCATCAAATGCCTGATGGCATTCAATAATTTTCCTGCCTTTTGATTAAACCGTTGCAAGGTTAGTTCGTACAACTGGTTTTCGACCTCTTTTTGTCCATCACAAAGCTGATAACCCAGCATTTGGTTATATTTAATAACCGGTAGATTTGTCTTCAGAATATGTGCATAGATCTTCTCCCAATTGAAGACTCTGAAGAAGAGATCTGTCATCATGACAGAGACTATGGCTGGAACAAAGGTATGGTATACCCCACGGTCGGGGATGAAAATCCCTGATTCAAATGTATGTTTCTCCCACTCGATATTTTTGGCATTGATCACTCCCACGTTGCTGCTTTCGTATAGGATTACGAAATAGGCATTGTTGATATTCTGGATCGATCTGAACCAATGTTGCTGTTCTTCAGGTGTAATGAAATTTCGGTATTCATGATTTCTCGAAACGAATGGATTATTCCGCCAGGTTCTGACCTGCTCGAGATCCTTTTCTGTGAGATTTTTCAGAGTAATTCCATATTTTATGTATTGCATATGGATACGTTGAGATGATTGAATCAGAGTACTTTTTTAATTGAATAGGGTGGTTTTTTATTCTGCACCAAATAGATCCTTCGCAAATAATCCCCAATAATGCCAAGGCTAAAAAGTATGATGCTTGTTGAGAAGAGTATGGATACGATCAGGGAGGTGTAACCTAGAGGTACATCAAAATAGAGTTTCAGAACCAGAAAATAGACAACCAGGGCAAAGGTGATCAAAGAGCCTGTTAGCCCTCCATAAACTAATATCTTCAGCGGTAGTGTCGTGTACTGGAACAAGATGTTCCCCATTAACCGGAATAGTTTCCGTGAAGAGTACCCCGACTTGCTGTATTTCCTGGTGCGGTGTTCAACTTCGATAAATACAATATCGTTTGTATACCATTGGAAAATTTCATCAAGAAAGATGAAATGGTGAATGTGGTTCAGCACCTTCAACATCAAATCACGACTAATCAGCCTGAAAGAGGATCCATTACCTGTTGAATGGTGAATGAATCGTGCCGAATGTTTCAATGACCGACTCCCGATATTCCGGAGGAGAGAATGGTTTTTTGTTTTATAGACACCGTATACTACATCCGCTTGGGTTTGTTCAGCTACTTCATGGATTTTTTTGATCTCTGAAGGAGGGTTTTGAAGATCGTCATCGATGGTGATGACCCGCTCTCCATCGGCAAACGAAAATCCGCAGAGAGTCGCGTTGTGTTGTCCAAAATTCCGTGCCAACCTAACAACCTTGATAACATTAGGGTAGTCATTCTTCAGTTCTCTGAGAACCTGCCAGCTATCGTCCTGACTATTGTCATCTATAAAAATTACTTCAAAGGAGAGATTCAGTTCCCGAAAAACAGATTCCAATTCGCAAAATAGCTCCTTCAAGGAGGGCTCACTGTTGTAAACCGGAACAATAACGGAATATTTTAGAGAATCATCCATATGAACTTCAGCATTTTAACCTCCTCCAAGAAATAGATTTGTCCCGGTGATCCACTTTGACGCATCAGAAAGATAGAACACTATTGTATTTGCCACATCCTCTGGTTCGCCCAGTCCCAGTGGTTGCCTCTCTTCTATTTTGGCTACGGTCTCTGCAGATATTTTCTCCTGGGTTTGATCTAACATAGGTCCTTTCACGAAACCTGGTGAGATACAGTTTACCCGTATTCCTGTTGGCAATAACTCCAGCCCCAGCACTCGGGCATATGCTTCCAGGGCTGCTTTGGCGCTGATATACATTGCTCCACCAACGAATGGATACCTTGTTGAGATAGAAGAGATGAAAACAATTGAACAGAGCTGGTTTTGTAGTTTTTTCTTTTTCTGAATAGAGGTCATGAGCATCACCGGAGCATCAAAACTGATACTGAAATTCTTTACGAGGTCATTTTGGGTAAGAAATTTAGTTGGTAAAAGATCTGAAATCCCGACGGAGAAAACCACGCCGTTTAGCATAGGGAGATGGTTTGTGAGTATATCAATCTCTTGTTGAGAAGTCAAGTCTGCTGCTATCTGTAAATGTTCAACATGACTAAGGCTACGATCAAGCTGAACGAATGTCTCATTTAGTTTTTCGGGGTTGCGGCCGGTGATGATAACCTGAGCTCCCTGCTGGCTAACTGTAATGGCAGTTTGCTTCCCCAGGCCTGAGGAGGCTCCTGTGACCAGGATTATTTTATCGGTAAGAGTAAACGGATTGGTCATCAAGATCAAGTTAAAAGCATCAAATCACAATTCCTAAAATTCCAGTACTTCCGGGCAAATGATTTTTTCCGTTTCAAGTAAGACGGAACCCCATGACAATCCTATTCCAAACGCTGAGAGCAGCAGGTTTATTTTCTTTGATGTCAACTCTTTACCAAGTTCTGACACCATGGTTAGCGGGACGGAAGCGGAGCTAGTGTTTCCGTATTTCTGGATGGAGTATGGGATTTTCGAAGGATCGATTTTCAGCATCTTTCTAAGAGTTTCATTGATCAGTTTATTGGCCTGGTGGAACACAATGTAATCAACGGAATCTATTGTTCTGTCAGTAAATGTAAGGAGGGTTCTCAAGTTGGGAACCACCTCCCTGAGAGAAAAGTTAAAGACTCTCACACCGTCTAAGGCAACCTGGAGGTTATTCCGGTGAATCCCATTCCCATATCGTCGATAGTCAAATGACTTTTTTGATAGGCCGTTCCGTACCCCGCCGTCGGGTATTATGATCGCATCGTATCCTGACCCATCGCCTTCCAGGTTATAAGACATTTTGGGTGCTTGTTCGGAAAGTTCGATGGCAGTAGCAGTACCTGCATCTCCGAAGAGTGGGTGTGTGCTTTTGTCGCGGTACGAGGTATTGAGTGATGAGATATCCCCCACAAGCAATAATCCTTTTCGGATTCCAGTAGAGTTCATCAGACTGCTAATAATGGAAAGGCCATAAACAAATCCGGAGCATCCCTGGTTGATATCGATGGTGATCGTGGATTTGGGCAGTCCAAGTTTATCCTGAAGTATCCCACTTGTTGCCGGGATCAGGTAGTCCCGGGTTTGAGAAACGAAGATCAGCAACCCGATCTCTTCTTTCGCCCAGGCAAGATCAGCGAGCAACCTCTGGGCTGCAAACTGACAAAGATCAGATGTTGTAGTTCCGTTAGAGATCACCCGTCTAACTTCCACTCCTACGGTATTTCGAAAGAGGTCTCGCTCTTTCTTTGAAATCCAGTGATATTCAGAATTGTGTTCCCTGTTGCGGGGAACGCAGGCTGCCATCCCTGATATACGAATGTGGGGTATTGAAAAAAGGGCCATTATGTTTTTACACGACTCCTGATAAGTGAATACATTTCCTGTACAGTTTGCAATTTCACCAGGTCCGAAGCTGTCAGCGTCACATCGTACTCAATCTTTACCAGTGCTATCAGAATCAATGCATGAATCGAATTCCATTCAAATTCTTCACGAAAATTACTGGATGGTTTCAGTGTACAAGGCTTCAGATCCTCAAATTCATTTTCGATACAAGTGATAAACTCTTCAATCGACATCCTTCCGATGGTTTAATGACAGTAAAAGTAACTCTTTTTTCACTATCAAAAATCAATCATAATCCCGATTGATGGGAGGATTGTACCGGTTAGGTTAGGGATGGTGCGCAATTCGTAGCGTTCGTTTCCTTCCAAATCGGTGTATTTTATCACCGATCCGTCTGGCTGTGTATTGATCAGGATATCAGGAAGTTCGGCCTGTAAATTGAACAGGTTCTGAATATCCAGATAGAACATCAGCGACCATTTTTTAAAATAGAACCCTTTGTCGACCCTGATATCGAGCTGGTTAAAGGAGGATAACCGAAGGGTGTTGAACTTTTCATAATCGAAGTATCCCCTGCCCTGCGCATCCCAGGCCGCGACCAGGCTTGACTTGTCTATATCGTAAGGCGTGTAAGGCGAACCTCCTGCAAACCGCCATTTTGCTCCAATCTCCCAGTGATACTTGAATTTCCGTCCCACTGTAATATTGAAGAGGTTCCTGTTATCCCATGCCGATGGGATGTAATCCCCAAATGCGTTAGTGAATTCACTGCGCACGAAGGTATAGGAGAGGATGACATTGAATTTGAAGAGATCGGTATCGCGATAGAGTACTTCAAACCCATAGGCCCGTCCCGACGAAGTGGGTGTAACCGGTTCGGCACCAACAGCCCCGTAGTCTCCGCCTTTGCTGGCCATTGAGATGGAGTCGATGAGTGAGAAGGGATAATGGTTGTACCCTTTGTAGAAGCCCTCTAAAGAGATACGGGAGCTTCTGCGCGGAAGAAACTCAATCCCAAGGGCTACCTGGTCGGATGAGATGTAGCGAATTCCCAGGGAATCGTTGATGAGGGTTCCCCTATTGCCCCTGAATCCAAGGGTGGTATAGGGTGGTAACTGGTAATAGCGACCGATATTGAAATTCAGGAACCATTTGTCGGTAATGGCATAGGATGCCGAAAAGCGAGGCGAAAATTGATTCAAAAGGTTGGTCATTCTTTTTGCATAGCTGTTTGCATCTATCCTGATTCCCAGCGAGAGCTCCAGCTTCTCCCTGAAGAAATTTCGCGATACCTGTCCGTGCAGATGCCAGCGGAAGAAACTCAGGTAGGAGGAGTAGTCGAGGGTTCTCAATTCGTTGGCCAGATAAACTTTCTGGTACGTCTGGTTTTTATACTCCACTAAGTCAAGCCCGGCTCCATAGTTGATCTTCCATTTCGAAAGTTGGGTGACATTCTCGTAACGGATACGGCTGGCTATCTCCCTTGATTTGTAATTCAGCAGCAGGCTGTCGGGAACCTCTATGTTATTCTTGTATTTGATCTCCTCGTTGTCCAGCATGCTCCGGCTCACCACCCAGTTGTCATATCCCTTTTTTCTGAAATGGGTATATACGAGTCCGATGGTATAGCTCCATTGGTTGTATTGGGGCAAGTATCCCAGGATATAGGTCTGGCCGGCATCCGGATCCTTGATGCCTGTATTCAGTTTGGATTTGTCCAGTGCGCCGATGGAGATAAGTGAGAGTTGGTCCTTGTTTTTGAATCTGATCTTGTACTTCAGCTGATAGTCATTATAAGTTGGCAGAAAGGGGAGTTTCAGGGCGGTAAAAAGAAGCTGCAGGTATGATCTCCGGACGGAGAAGACCAGGCTGGAATTTTTAGTGATGGGGCCATTGATGGTAAGACCAATATCACTTGACCCAATGGTAAAACGCCCTCCGAACTTTTCGCGGTTTCCATCAACCTGGTAAAGTTCCATCACAGAGCTGAGTGCATTTCCCCGCTTTGCAGGGAAAGAGCCGGTATAGAGATCAACTTGCCTGATTAAGTCGGTGTTGATGATGCCAACCGGGCCTCCGGATGCCCCTTGAGTTGCAAAGTGATTGATATTTGGGATCTCCACGCCATCGAGGTAAAAGCTGTTTTCGCCAGGGCCCCCTCCGCGAACGATAAGGTCGTTACGGAACGAAACCGTTTGGGCTACTCCGGGAAGTGATTGAACCACCTTGGAGATATCACGATTTGCACCAGGACTCCGTTCAATATCCTGGATTGAAAGTGTTTGAAGCGACAGCGGACTCTCCTCTTTGCGAATGAAGGCATCGGGCTTGATCACCACATCTTCAAGGGTTACAGCCGCTTCATTCATGGGAATGTCAACAAAAACAGGATGCGAGCGGGTTACCAGGAAATCGGTGGTGGTGAATCTCTGGTAACCCACAAAAGAAGCAACCAGTCTCACATATCCGGGATCGATCCCCGAGAGGGTATAGTTTCCATCAACATCACTGGTAGTACCAAGGGTTGGGTTTCCATCTACAATGATGTTGACAAAGGGAAGCGGCTCGTTGTTATTCTGATCATACACGCGTCCTTTCACTGCACCTGTTTGTGCCAAAAGTTGCGAAGAGAGAAGAAAAACTGAAAAAATGGCAGATAAAATGATGGATCTATATGATTTCATGTAGTTTTGCTCAATGATGATAATTTAGATTCATTCTATACAATTAGCATGCCAGACGAGAATTCTCCCTGCAAAAACCGGTTCACCATTTTATATCGTTGAATTTTGCCGCTGGAGGTGCGGGGGATGTCTTTTGAACGAATGGGGATGAAGGTATCCGGGTGCAGTCCGAGGGTATTCTTCAGATGGTTGCGGATCTTCAGGAAGGTTTCGCGGGTGGCTTCATTATCGGAACCAACCAAGAAAATGAGCAGTTTGTCTCGTCCCTCTTTCTCGTCAAAATAGCCTGCAATCACTACCTTCCCGGAAATTATTCCCTCAATGGAGTGGGTTACTGTTTCCAGATCGTGCGCGTAGAAATTGATGCCATTTACAAAAATTACGTCCTTCAACCGGCCCATGATGAAGAGGTCTCCATTCAATAAAAATCCAAGATCTCCGGTATGCAACCAACCATCCTGGAAGGTTTGTTCCGTCACTTCTCTGTTCCGGTAATATCCCACAGAGGCATTTTCTCCGGAAACCTTAACCGAGCCTACAACCCTTTCTCCAACATCGGCTCCGGAATCATTGGTTATCTTTACCCTACAGTGCAAAAGAGGACGTCCCAGATTAACAAGTTCAATTACATTATCATCTTCCTGATCAGCAACCACTGCAAGTCCATCCCGTAGCAATGAAATCCGTTGGAAGCGTATGACACCAGCCTCTTCTTCAAGCGGAGCAAAGGTTACCGCCAAGGTTGCTTCGGCAAGGCCATAAGCAGGAAACATGGCTTCGGGACGCAAATTAAATTCACTTAGATTATGAATAAAATCGGACATTATAGGGACAGAAATGGGTTCGGCGGCATTAAACACGACGCGAAGGTGAGATAAATCCCAGTCACCCTGTTTTCTTCGCTTGACAGATCTATTTACCAACATCTGACCGAAATTCGGACAACCACTGATCGACGTCCCTATCTCACTCATCATATCCAACCAGAGCGGAGGATTTTTCACAAAATCCATAGTATTGATCAAGTAATTCGAAGCCCCGCAATGAAGCGGGGATATGTGAAATCCAATCAATCCCATGTCATGGTATAATGGCATCCAACTAGTAATCACATCTTCAGGTTTCATCTCCAAGCCTGTAATTATATCGGCAGTGTTGATAATGATATTCCTGTGACTCAACATGACACCCTTTGGATCACCAGTACTTCCGGAAGAAAACTGAATTAATGCAAGATCATCCGGGTTTTGCTCAGGAAAATCCAGTACCGGATGTTCCCTGGAAAGAGCTAAAACATCCAGCAGTCTTGACTCCGGGATTCCACTATTTGACCAACTCTTCAGATGTTCATGCGATAATATCACCCATGGATCCTGAAGAATCTTATAAATTTTTTGTGCTTTCTCTGCAGCTGGATTATATTCTGTAAATGTAAAAGGCGGCTGAAGAAGTGCTGGCACAATGCTCCCAATAAAACAGGCCCATATGATAGGAATAATCTCCTCGCAATCGGTAAGGGATAATATTATTTTATCACCCTTTGTAACTCCAGTCAAGTAGAATCCCTGAAGAATCCGCTTTGCTTTGTCAAGTAATTCGGGATATGTGTCAAAATGGATTGAACCATTGGGCCTTACATATCCCACTCCGTGATAGGGAAAGTTCTTTGCTGCATTGATCAACAGATCTGGTAGTAATTCTGGAATGCTCATAGCAACGAATGAAAATTTTTATTGGTCGACCACTTCCGAAGCCTTCTGCTGGTAGTAGACCGATTTCAGGGTATCGCCCTGGCTCTTGTAGAGATTACTCAGATGCACGCATCCTTCGAATGTTACCCTTCGGTTGATGGCCTCTTCGTAGTATTCAATGGCTACAGTTGTATCTCCTGTCTGGAGGATGTAGTTTCCGATGTTGATGAATGGGACATCCATGTTTGGCGAGCTTTTCAGCACTGCCAGGTTCATATCGATGGCTTTCTGGATATCGCCCATGTCGTTGTATACATTGGCAAGCGCGAAGTAGGCTTTTATCTGCTGCGGATTTCCCCGGAGGATGGTCGAATAGCACCAGGCGGCACTATCAAATTTCCTGACCTCTTTGTAAGCCATGCCGAGATTTACCCAGGCGGGTTCCAGGTCCCTGTTTACATCGATAGCCCTTTTCAGGAAAAGGATTGCCGAATCGGGGTCTTTGTCGAAGTAGAGGTAAACTGTGCCCAGGTCATTCAACGTTTGGTAGTTCCGGGGATAGATCCTCACCGACTGCAGGAAGTGGTTCTTCATGGTCTCCAGTTTGAACTGATTTACGTTGCCATACTGTCTGAAATTGGGATCCTGGTATGTTGTACGCATGAGTAAACCGGCATACTGTGTATTCGCCATGGCTGAGTTCGTCAGGTATGGAATATCTTTGGTATAGAGATCCATAAGACTTCTCCATTCGCGGTTTCGGTTAACTGTGAGTGCGACATATGGGATCAGAACCAGCATAATGACAACAAGTATCTTGACACGGGCGTCAAACTCGATGGTGAGAGAGTTTGGTTCGGTTTTGAAGATCTTGAAAATAGACCAAACCAGAGCAATAGAGAAGCCCAGTGAAGCAGCAAATACAAAGCGCTCCCCAATGATGCCAACCACCGGGATCAGGATGTTCGAATACATCGAAATGAAGATCAGGTACCAGAGGATGGCAAATGAGATTACTTTCTTCTCACGCAAGTTGAAGAGTGCATAGATCAGGATTCCAACATAGAGGATGAAAGAAAGGAACGCCCAAATGCTGGTCGGTGTTGTGAGCGGAATCATGTCGTATCCATAATAGAATAGCAGAGGATGCGGGTAGACCAGGATTCTGAGGTAAAATAGAAGCGAGACCAATCCTGTTCCCAATCGGTAAAGCAGTCCCTTCTCCACAAAGAGTGGGTTCTCCATCATGCTGGTCATACGCTCACCTGCCGGCAGGAACCATTTCGGTCCCATCTGGGAAAACACTGCCAGAACAACAAATACGACAAAAATCGGAATGTACTGTTTTGGCTTCAGATCGGTGAAGAAATAGAGTGCCATTGGATAGATCAGTACAAAGGGGAGGATCGATGCCTTCGACAGGTAGCCCACAACAAAAACAATCACCGCCGGCAGAATGTACCAGAGGTTTCGGGTATCTGCATATTTTAGCAGGAGATAGAGAGTCCCCAGTCCGCAAAGAAACGCCAGCATCTCATCCCGATTCTTCAAACTTGCCACAACTTCGGTATGTACCGGATGCGCCATAAAGACCAAGGTGATTAAAAATGGGAAGAGGATATTGTGGTCTTTCAGCATCCGCTTCAGGATGAAAAAGAGGAGTGTTGAGAGCAGAAAATAGATCAGAACATTCACAGCATGGCTTCTGCCAGGACTATCCTGCTTATAGATCTGATATTCAATGGCATAGGTGAGCTTTACGATGGGCCGGTAGTCGGTTACGTTGTCGCTCACATTCCCTTTTTGATCGATGTAATGGGTAGTGAAAATCTCAGGGATTGCAGCCAACCCTTTCCGGATCATCTCGTTGTTGGTGACAAACTCGTCATCAACGGCGTATTTGTTGAGGATCGTATTCCCGTAAAGAATATAAGCCCAAATGAAGAAAAAGAGAACGATGTACCAGTTGGCCTTTCTGGAATTATAGGGAG
>Ga0265595_1000683_pt1 | contig 28783 bp, 31 predicted proteins | sample saktaG_15_FD_190148 | JGI IMG/M metagenome (GOLD analysis project Ga0265595, IMG submission 190148) | Saline water microbial communities from Sakinaw Lake, British Columbia, Canada - sak_2013_06_06_50m | ecosystem: Environmental > Aquatic > Non-marine Saline and Alkaline > Saline ...
GAAAAGAAAATTGCGGAGATTGCGGCTGCGACTCAGCAGGATTTTGTCGGGACTGCGAAGTATATTGTCGTCGCTGTTTCTGATGATTCGAAGCTGGTTCAGAGTTATAATGAGGGGGGTGTTCGTTTTGCGGCGCAGCAGGCGGGGGCGGCGATTGAGAATTTTTTGCTGGCTTTGACTGAGGAGAAATTGGCGACGACATGGGTTGGGCATTTTTATGCGGAGCAAATTCAGAGAGCTTTGGATATTCCAGATGGATTGATTATCGAGGCTGTTTTCCCGATTGGGATTGAGACGCAATTCGCTGGTCGTAATTCATTGGTTGCTGGTCGCAAGGTGAAGTTGGAAAATATTATTTATTTTGAGAAATGGGGCGCGAAGGAGATGAAGCCGAGTGTTAAAATGAGTCGTGAGGTAATTTGATTTTTAATGAGTGGAAGTGTTGAGATTAGAGCTGAGAGATGTAAGGGTTGTGGACTTTGTGTTTCGGTTTGTTCGAGGAGAGTTTTGGAAATGAGTTTTGGCAGAGAGACTAATGAGAATGGGTATTATTATCCAGTTATTGTGAATAAGGATAGATGTGTGGGTTGCGGGAATTGTTATGAGGTGTGCGGAGATAGTTGTATCAGCGTCGAGAGATTGTAAAAATATTGCCCCCGAAGGGGCTAAAAATAAAATAAAAATTTATTTATTAATAACTTAAATCGTCTAAGCCGAGTTCGTTTGCGCTAACAATGTTTTTGTCTTCGAATTGGCCGGAGCGTTTCCCTAAAATATAAGGGGATTTTACGCCGGTCATAATCGTGATGACTCTTACTCGTCCTTGGAATTCTTTGTTTACTCGAGCGCCTATAATTACCTGTGCTTCTGGCGATAGGTTTTCGGTTACGAGTCTTCCGATGCTGTCAAATTCTTCGAGTTTCAAATCTGGTCCGCATGTGATGTGGATTAGTGCGCCGGTTGCTCCTCTGTAATCTACATCGAGTAGCGGGTGCGTCAGTGCTTGTTGAACTGCATCGTCTACTCTTGCGCTTGTGTTTGATTCACCGATTCCAATAACTGCGACGTCTCCGTTTTTCATAATTGAAGATACGTCGGCGTAGTCTAGGTTAATTAGCGAAGGCAATGTGATTGTTTCGACGATACCTTTAATCATTGTGGACACGAGTTCGTTTGCGACCGCGAAAGCTTGTTCCATTGGGAGTTGCCCCGCGATGTCGACGAGTCGATTGTTATCGAGGACAATTACAGTGTCGACGACTTCTCGTAGTTCTTGAAGTCCGAATTCCGCCTTGTCGATTCTCGATTTTTCGGCTTCGAATGGCATTGTTACGACGGCAATTACTACTGCGCTTGCTTCTTTGGCTAATTGTGCAACGACTGGGATAGCGCCTGTGCCTGAGCCACCTCCCATTCCGGCTAGAGTGAAAACCATATCCGAATTCGAAACAGCTTTCTTCAAGTCAGTGAGAGATTCTTTGGCGGCTTCTCTTCCTTTTTTTGGGTAGCCCCCGCATCCGAGACCTCGTGTCAATTCTTTACCAATGAGAATTTTCTCGTCGGTTTTTGTGATTGAGAGGTGTAACGCGTCGGTGTTTACCCCGTAGATTGTTGCTCCATTAATGCCTTTGTTAAAAAGCCAGGTTGCCATGTTACATCCGCATCCGCCTAATCCGAAAACTTTTATGTTTGCCTTGCCGGCTTTCAAATCGTCGAAATTAATGGAGTTTGCTTCTGCAGTTTTTATTGCCTCTTTTGCAAAATCTAATGTCATTTCTTTTTTGTCTTACCTCCTTTCAGGATATGTAATTAGGGGGCGGGTTTAATTTAAAAGAATATGTGTGGTTTGAGAGATGGGTTTAAAATTATCCCATGGTTCTTAAATATGTTCCATTGGAACTTGGGGCACCTTCTCTGGCTTTTCTTGTCGCTTCTTGTACACCTTCGCAAAGGTGATAATAGGCTCTTTCGCTTTCTTCTGGAGAAAGAGGAAGTGTTGTTATTGCACATTGGTTTTCGTCGCTAAGACCTATTGATTTAGTTTTATAATATTTCATATAGAGTTTGATTATCTATTGTTTTTAAATTTATTTTAAGGTTTTGGATAATTAAATGATTCGAAGCCCAAGTTGAATGCAGGAGATTTTTCTTTTAGATTGAAGTTTTCGTTTTCATAATCTTCGAATAGTGGGTTCGTGATGATTGAATTTTTGTCGTATCCAAGGGATTTCCAAGAGTTGAGCATTGATATTAGGGATTGACCTGTATTTTCATAAGTATAAAACGCCGGACCCTCGAATATAAATTGGTGGTATTTTTCAATAAGTTTGTCCTTTTCTTCTTCTGATATTGTGTAGAAATGGGTATTTGTTTGATTGTTCCAGAATCTGTAGACGGGTTTTGTTTCTTCGGTTTGTGTTTCATAAGCGTAGAATGCCGGACCCTCGAATATAAATTGGTGGTATTTTTCAATAAGTTTGTCCTTTTCTTTTTCGGATATTGTATAGAAGTGTGAGTTTGTTTGATTGTTCCAGAATCTGTAGACGGGTTTTGTTTCTTCGGTTTGTGTTTCATAAGCGTAGAATGCCGGACCCTCGAATATAAATTGGTAGTATGTTTCAATAAGGTGGTCTTTTTCTTCTTCTGATATTGTGTAGAAATGGGTATTTGTTTGTTCATTCCAGAATCTATAAACGGGGGAAATGGCAGTGTAGAATATATTGTAGTTTGATTTTTTTATTATTCCCGGTGTTTCGGAATAAAACAAACTGGTGTTTTTGAGATTTTTGTGATAATAGATTATGTTTTTTGTGAAAGTGTCGTCGTAGGAATTAAAGAAGGTTTGGTATTTGCCCGAGTCGATAAATATATTGTTTTCGACGGTGTTGTTTTTATTTGTTGAGCGTTGGTTTGCAATATTGTTATAGAAGATTATTCCGGAGTAGTCAGCATTTTGTATTAGGTTATATTTGGCGACTATGTCTTCGGCGTTGTCAAAGTAGAGTCCGAATAGATATTGGTTGCTTAGGTGGTTTTGTGTTTGTTTTATGTTTTTGATTAGGTTGTTTGTTACAGTTGTTCCGGGTTGTTTTCCGAGGAGATATATCCCACCTCCGTCGTTAAGTTTTTGCATTATGTCGTGGATATAGTTGTATTCAATTTTATTATTACTCATGAATGTTTGCCATGAGGTAGGCGTGAACCATCCGAGTGAGATTCCCGAGTAGGAGGTATTTGATATTTCGTTGTTGTTGATTAGATTGTCTCCGCTGTGTAAAATTGTAATTGCGGGTGAGCCCGCGAATATATTTCCTGTGTTGCTTATTTTGTTGTCTGTGATTTCGTTTGAATTGGATATTTTGTTTGTGAGTATGTAGTTCCATAATTCGCCGGCGTCTCCAATTCTTATTGCTCCCGCTCCTGTGTCTTCAATGTCGTTGTTGCTTATTTTTGAGTTTTTGGAACAGGAGTATAACGCATATTCTCCTGTATGGGAAATTATATTGTTTTCAAATTCGCTGTTTTTTGTTATTAAGAGAATTGTCGGATTGTTTAGATAATAATCTGTTTGAGAACCTGGGTAACCGTTTTGAGAAATTTTGTAGTCGGTGTATGTGAATTCCATGTTTTTGAAATTTACGTTGGTTAGGTATGAGTTGTATTCGTTTTCGTTGATTATTGTTCTCTTTTCAAAAGCGATTGCTTTTCCCCGACTTCCATTAATGAATTTAGGATTTCCTTGTATTAGTGGTGTGTTTCCGTTTCCGTCATCGTTGAAGTTTTTTTCAAATGAAAGCGAGAGTTCTAATTTGTTGTTGCTTATTTGTTCGTTTTCTGAAAGGGATTTAATTTCGTCATCTGTCAGGACTCGGTTGTATATTTTTAGTTCGTCGATTGCTCCATTAAGTCCTTCTGCTTTTAATTGTCCTATAAAAAGAGGGGTTTCATAGGCGGTTATGTTTCCTAAATTGGAAATGTCTACATCATATTCGAATCCTCTGTAATTTCCCTTTGCGTATGATTTTATTTTCCCGGAAGTTCTATCGACTGTCCATGCGACGTGTAACCATTCGTTAACGTAGCTTTTGTATGATGTCATTGATTCCGGAATTATTGGTCTACTTCCGTCGTTGATTTCTCCTGATGTTGAGAATGGATATTTGCCAAAGCCGTCGTTTATAATTAATTGTAATTTGCCGTCGATAAATACTATCGCAAGTCCGTTTTCATCCCATGCGTATCCTTTGCTGAGAATCCAGGACGGATTTTGAAAATCATTGACGCCCGAAATTACTTTGAAGAACATAGATATTGTAAAATCGTTATTGAAGCTTAAACCTTTGTCGACGGATGCAGAATCTTTTATTTCGAGATAATCCAGATTTGATTCTTCTCTTAGTTTGGAGTAATTTCCTGCTTGGATTAATGTTGTTAGTGTTGGAATGCTGAATTTTAGTTCGTTTATTTTTTCGTTTTCTTTTGGCCAATAGTATAGTTTTTTTTCGTTTTTGTCTAAATACCATTCTCCTTCTGAAAGTCCTTCGAAGATGTTCTCGATGTAATATCTATCCTGTCCGAATCCGAAAGAGTATGGGTTTGTTTTTCCTGATAAGTAAATTTTATTTTTTGTTTCGTCGATTTCTTTAATTTTGAATCTTGACTGGATCCAGTTCATTGATGGAACAATTTCGATGTCGTTTAAATTTTTCCAGTTATTTCTTATTTCTCCTGAGTTGAAAAAGAAAGCGGAATTGTTGTCTTTGTCTGTTTTATTTATTGTATAGTATCCCATGTTTGGTATTCTTGATTTTGTTGCTCTTTTCCCGTCGACAAATAGGGATTCGAAGTTTTTGTATTGTTCTATGAGGCGTGAGACATCTGCGACATAAAATGAATTTTGTTTTTGCCAGTTTAGGTCAGGATTAATTTCTGATGTTATTATTGCTTTTTCTTCTGGATAAGATTGGTAGGTTATTGCGTTTTCATAATCCCCTGAATCTTTTTCTATGTCGTCTAATACAAATGGTTCTGTTAATAGATAGGTTCCTTCTCTTAAATAAACATTTATGGATTGTTTTAGTGGGCGTGGCAAGTTTCTTATTATTTCTCTTGCTCGGTTTAGTGTTTTTATTGGTTTGTTTATTGTTCCGGAATTTTCATTGTTTCCTTCGGTGGAGATGTAGATATCATAAATTTCTTCTATTTCTGTTCCTGTTGATAGTTCCGAAAGATTTTCTAATGTGTTGGAATCTGACTCTGATTTAGTGATTAGTCTTTCTTCGTTTGTTGATGGATTAAGAAAGAAAAAGATTGAAATTGTGAGGGTAGATATGATTGCGAGCAGTATAATATATTTTCCTATTTGCATGATTTTCTTAATTCCTTATAGTATTTAAATTGTTTTAAATTTTGCTTGAATTGGTTTAGGTCTTTTGCTTGAATTGTTGCGCCGGCTGCTGGAACGTGTCCGCCGGCTGAGGCGTTTTTGAGGTTTTTGATTCCTGAGTTTAGGAGTTCTGCCATGTCGATTTTTTTTGTTTGATTTCTTGCGCTGAGTGATATTATTTTTTTGTTGTTTGCCGTCGGTGTTGCAAAGATGTAGGTTTGTTTTGGGCTAGTGTAACTTATTTCGTTTATTATTGCGGATTTGATTGGGTATTTTGCTTTGAAGTGGAAGAAGTTGATTTTTCCAATTTTTTGTTTTTTTGTTTTGTATTGCTGGATTATTTTTTTAATTTCTTTGCCAATTTTGTGGTCGTATTTATTTAGTTTTTCAAAATCTTTTAGTGAGTTTATTGATTTTAAAATTTTAAATGCTTTTTTTGGTTTATTGTGAAGGTAGTCGATTGTTCTCGTGATTTTGAACATAACTTTTCTATTGAATTGTCCAAATGTTATTTTGTTTTTCTTTAAAAATTTGTTTATGATTTTTTTATTTTCTTTTTGTGTCCAACCAGCGTCGACTAAGTTTGCTATTGTTTCAAAAATTTTATTTCCTCCGGTGAGATTGTAGATTGTTTTTGCCGACGAGATTTCAGATTTTGTTCGATATTCTAAAATTGATTTTGGGATTTGCGTGTCTTTGGGGTGATGGTCGGCGCTCTTCGCGAGCTGGTCGCTATTCGCTATTCGCTGGTCGGTTTGCTTTTTGTTAGTCGTGATTTGTTGTGTTGTTGTTTGAGTTGCGGGGTGATGGTTGGCACGCTTCGCGAGCTGGTCGCTATTCGCTATTCGCTGGTCGGTTTGCTTTTTGTTAGTCGTGATTTGTTGTGTTGTTGTTTGAGTTGCGGGGTGATGGTCGGTGTAGAAAACTTTTTTGTGTTGGATTGTTTGGATAGTTTTTGATATAATGGAAGGGGCGAGGTCTACAATTAGTATCGTGTCGAATTTTTTTAGGTTGTAATTTTTTGGATTACTTCTGTTGAATGAAAATGTTTTGGATTCTATTTTTTTATTTTTTAGAAAATTGAATAAAAGAATTGCGGCAGTGAACCCGTCGGCGTCGTTGTCGTGGATTATTGCTACTTTATTTTTTTGAGTTATGTTGTTTAGGAAATTTCTTGCTTGATTAAAATTTATTGTCGGCATTTTATTCGAATTGTTTTGCGATTTTAAAGATTGTTTCTTCTTGGAAATGCGGGGCTATAATTTGAAGTCCGATGTCTTTGTTTTCGATTTTACCGACGGGAATTGAGATTGCTGGCAGTCCGGCGATTGATGGAAGAACGGTTGTGATGTCGTAGTTGTACATTTCTTGTGTTGAAATTTTTTCGCCGATTTTGTGTGGCAGTCGTGGTGAGGTTGGCAAAATTATTGCGTCGACTTCCTGGAAGATTTTTTCAAATTGTTGTTTTATAAAGTTTTTTGCTCCGAGTGCTTTGCGATAATATTTTCCTTCGTATTCTGCTTTTGTTATTTCTGAACCGCCGATAATTCGTCGGATTACTTCTGGTCCTGCAGTGTCTTCTATTTTTTTTCCAAATCTTCGTCCGTCGAATTTTCTTGTTGCTGAAAAGAATTCGGTGTAGACGATTATGTAGTATGTTTCGATTGCGATATCGAGTGGGAGATTTATTTTTTTTATTTTCCAGTTATTTTTTTCTGCGATTAGTTTTGTTTTTTCTTCTATTAGGTTGGCTATTTTTTTGTCGCAGAAGTTTTTTGTGTTAACTAAACCCAAAGTTCGGTGTTCGGTGTGTCGGTGTGTCGGTGTGTCGGTGGTTGTTTGGTCGAAGTTGTCTTGTCCCTTTATTATGTCGAATATTAATTTTGCGTCGTCGGATGTTTGTGTTAGTGGTCCGATACAGTCGAAGGACATTGTCATATCGATTAATCCATATCTTGATATTGCGCCGTAAGTTGGTTTTAGTCCGACGACGCCGCAGTGTGATGCCGGGTTTCGAATTGAGCCGCCTGTGTCTGAACCGAGTGCGAAGTCGCATAGTTCTGCGGCGATGGCGGCTGCTGAACCCGAGGATGAACCGCCTGGAATTAGTTCTGTGTTTCGTGGGTTTTTTGTCGGACTGAATGCTGAGGTTTCTCCGGATGCTCCGCAGGCGAATTCGTCCATATTTGTCATTCCGAGGAGGATAGCGTCTTCTTCCAAAAGTTTATTGATGACTGTTGCGTTGTATGGCGAGACGTAGTTCTCTAAAACTTTTGAGGCGCAGTTGGTTTCTAATTCCTTGACGGAGATATTTGATTTGACTGCGAAACAGAGTCCTGCGAGTTTTCCTGCGTTTTTATTTTTTATTTGTTTGTCTATTTCTTTTGCTTGTTCGATTGCGTTTTCGTTTAGTTTTAGGAAAATATTCAGGTCTTTTGTTTTTGGTGTCGCTATTTTTTTAGAGAAGTTTAGAACATTCTGGATTGCAGTTAGTTTTCCTTTTTTGATTTGTTCTACTTTTTGTTTGAGGGTTATTTTTTCCATGTTGCTTTTTCAGTTATGATTGAATCGTTTTCGACGAATGGGGCGTTTGCGAAAGTTATTTCTCTAAATTCCTCGTCGGTGTTCCAGCCGTCGCCTTCTACTCGTGTTCCTGTTTTGTTTTCGTTTGTTTTGTTTTCGTTTTTAGGTTTTCGAATTTTTATTTTAGAAATTTTTGAGGCGAATTCGTTGAGTAATTTTTTTGATTCTTCTTTGATTTGTTCTTTTTCTTTTTCTGCGACTTCGTGCCAACAAAAATTGAAAATTTTTGTTGTGCTTGTCGCTTGTCGCTTGTCGCTTGTCGCTTTCATATTTAGAGATAGAAGGTTAGGTTTATAAGATTTGTTTATGTTTTGTTGTTATGGAATATAGTTGTGTGTTTTGTAAGATTGTTTCGGGAGAGATTCCGTGTCATAAGATTTGGGAGAGCGAGGATTTTGTTGTGATTGAGGATGCGAACCAGAAAGTTAATGGGCATTTACTGGTGGTTAGCAAGAAGCATTATAATGATTTTTTAGATTTGCCGTCGGAGTTGTATAGGAATTTTTTGGAAAGTGTCAGTGTTGCCGTCGAGAAATTGGGAATTAAAGATTTTAATTTGGTTTTGAATAATGGAAAGTTTGCGGGACAAGTCGTTCCTCATTTTCATTTGCATATTTTGCCTCGACGGGTTGATGATGGATTTAAGTTTGGAGTTTGATTATTTCTTTTTTGGCAAATCTAGTTTTATGTGAATGTCTTTGAGTTGTTTGTCTGATAATTTTGATGGGGCGTCTAGCATAATGTCGCGGGCTTCTTTGTTTTTTGGGAAGGCGATTGTTTCACGGATTGATTCGGCGCCGAGGATGATTTGGACTAATCGGTCGAGTCCCCAAGCTATTCCGCCGTGTGGTGGCGCTCCGAATCTTAAAGCGTCAAGGAGGAATCCGAATTTTTCTTGTTGTTCTTCTTTATTTATTCCGAGAACTTCGAAAACTTTTGATTGGATTTCTTCTTCGTGGATTCTGATTGAGCCGCCGCCGATTTCGGTTCCGTTGAGAACGATGTCGTATGCGAGGGATTTTGCCGTCGCTGGATTTTTGTTAAAGGATTGCATTTCGGGATGGGTGAATGGGTGGTGGGTCGCGATTAGTTTTCCTTTTTCTTCAGATTTGTCGAAGGCAGGGAAATCGGTTACCCAGCAGAATGCAAATTCTTTTGGGTCGTTTTTATTTTTTCTAAGGTCGGGGCGGTCGATATTGTATTTTTCCATTGACTCGTCGTAAGTGATTCTTTGGAATGGGGTTTTGACGTCGATGTTTAGGATTTCTTTCCAGATTTTTTGGAGGAGTTTTTCCGTGAGGGTGATGATGTCTTCCTGGGTTATGAATGACATTTCGATATCAAGTTGCGTGAATTCTGGTTGGCGGTCTGAGCGGAGGTCTTCGTCTCGCATGCATTTTGCAATTTGAAAATATTTTTCGAAACCGGCGACCATAAGGAGTTGCTTAAAGAGCTGTGGGGATTGTGGGAGTGCGAAGAATTTGCCGGGTTGGGTTCTCGACGGGACTACGTAGTCGCGTGCGCCTTCGGGTGTTGATTTTGCTAGGATTGGGGTTTCGAATTCGGAGAATCCCTTTTCGTGGAGGAAGTCACGGATGATTTTTATTATTTTGCTTCGGAGGATTAAATTTTTTTGCATTTCAGGACGACGCAAATCCAAGTATCTATATTTTAATCTTATGTCTTCACTAGTGTCTTTGTTGTCGAGGTCGAATGGAAGAGTAGGGCATTTGTTGTAGATTTCAAGTTCTTCAATTTTTATTTCGACTGTTCCGGCTGGCGAGTTTTTGTTTTCGGTTCCTTCCGGTCTTTTGTTTACTTTGCCTTTGATTCTGACGCAAGATTCTTTTGTCAGGGATTTTGCCGTCGTGAAGTTTGTTTCGTTTTTTGCCGTCGTGATTGTTTGGACGGTTCCGGTGATGTCGCGGATTTCGAGGAAAATTAATTTGCCGTGTTCGCGGATTGTGTCGACCCAGCCCTTGATTTCGACTTGGGAGTTTTCTTTTTGCTGGAGGTCTTTGATTAGTGTTCTTTGCATGATTGGATATGTTGGTTTGGGTTTATAAGAATTGTGTCAAATGATTTTTGGTATAATTTCGATTGTTGTTTGTTATGGGAGAGGGGAAATTGGAGAGCTTCGCTCTCGTATCTTTGGCGGCTTTGCCGCCCCGCGCGATGCGCGGAAGGTTTTTATAGTTTGGAATTTTTTGTTTGTAATGAAGAGAAAAGAGTTTTGGCTTGGTGCGATTTCGGGTGCGGTTGGTGCTGGGTTTGGTTCGGCTTCGGGTTCGAATAGTTTATTTGTCGTTGTCGCTGTTGGTGTTGTGATTTCTTTGTTGGTTGCGTGGGGAATTAGCGGGTTTTTGAAGTAGGGGTAACATACGATTATCAATAGTTTATTATTGATAACTCCCGGAAATAGTATGTTATTATAAGTTTTACATTAATTCTTTTAATATTTGTGCGACTTCTTTGCCGGAGAGTTGTCCTTTGAATTTGTTCATAAGAAGTCCCATGTAGGCACCTTGGGATAGTCCCGGTTTTTGTTTGAGAAGTTTTTTAGTTTCTTCTTTTAGGTTGATTTCTGATTTTTCTATTGCTTTTTTAAGGGATTCTCCGTCGGATATTTTTTGCATAATTGTTTTTACTTCGTTTTCGGATATTTTTTCGTTTTTTAATTTTTCCAGAATTTCTTCGAGATTGTCGGTTTCTATTTTTTGTTTTGGCTGGAATAGTGTTAACATTTTGGCGACGAGATTTGGGTTGTCGTATTTTTGAATTAGAATTTTGAAATCTTCGATTTTGTTTTGCTTGACGATTAGTTTTATTAATTCTGGATTTAGACCGAATTCATCAAGGTAAGATTTGTGTTCGGAGATTAATTTTGGCAGGTTCTTTTTTGTTTCGTCGATCAATTGTTTTGAAATTTTTAGGAGTGGGAGGTCGGTTTCAGGATACATTCGTGCGGCGCCGGGCATTGGTCTTTGAAATTTTGATGAGCCGTTGGGAAGGGCGCCGCGGACTTCGTTTTGGCAGGAATTTTTTTTAATACATTCTTGTTGTCTTTCGATTTCTTTATTAATTGTTGTTATCATCATTTTTGGGTCTTGGAAACCCTTGATTTCGACGCGCTTGCTTCCGGCGATTGAGATGTTGACATCCTGGCGGATTGTTCCGATTCCTCGTTTGACTTTGCAGGCGCGGAGAATTTCTCCAATTTTTAGGGCGGTTTCTTTTATTTCTTCGGGTGTGTGCATGTGCGGGCCGGTTGCGATTTCGACGAGAGGAATGCCTAATCTATCTATTTTGTATGTTTTTGAATTTTCATTTTCTAAGACTGGTCTTGCTGCGTCTTCTTCGAGCATGATTGCGTCGATTGGGATTTTGCCGGATGAAATTTTAACATAGCCGTCGTGGGCGATTAGCATTGTTCGTTGAAAGCCGGATGTGTTTGAGCCATCTATGACTGTTTTTCGCATGACTTGAGTGATTGGGAAAATTTTGCAGTTTAGGAGGTGGGCGATTTCGAGTGCGATTTTTAGGGCTTCTTGGTTGATTGCGTGTGGCGGTTCTTCGTCGAGTTCAACGAGGCAGTTTGTGTCGTAAACTTGGTAAGTGAATTTTTTGTTTTTTGTTTTTTCGTGGGCGACAGCGATGTCGATTTCTCCGGTTTCACCGATGACTGGGTTTAGTGTTCGTTCGATTTCGTATTGTGGTTCGTCGTTGCGGAGGAGCGAGGGGCAGTCGCAAAAAAGTTTGTGAGTGTCGAGTTGCTGGTGAATTTCTAAACCGGATTTTAGACCGATCTGCGAAAAACTTTGTTTTTCGGGCTCGTCGCTGGTCGCTGGTCGCTGGTCGCTTTTTTTAGAAATAAAGTTTTTCATATTTGTGAAAATACGGTAAGGTTTAAATAATCTTTCTTCGTGTATTTGTCGGAGGTGAAAATGAAATTAACGAAAATTAGGTATGGGTCTGCCGTGTTTTTTGGCGTGTCTGCTTTGGTGGTATATTTGCTTTTGGGTGTGCTTCAATGGAGTTTGAGGGATGTCTTGTTGGCGAATGGGGTTGAACTTACTGCGCTTCAGACGTTTGTTTATGCTCCGGTTATTGGTGGTATTGTAGGATATATTCTTGCTTTGATAATGATTGGCGTGTATAATGCTGTGGCGACGAAGTATCCTATTGCCTGGGAAGTGAAGAAATGAATTTAATTTTTATTTATTTATTTCGTTAGATATATTTTCTAACATTTTTTGTTTTGGGTTCCATGTTTTGTGTCCGAGAATCCAGCCAAGTTTTGTGAATGCGGTTTCGGATGTCATGTCGTCGAGGAAAATGATTCCAGTTTTTTGGAGGTTGCGTCCGGCGGAATAAATATTTGGATTTAATCGGCCGTAAATTGTTTGGGGTGTTGCACAGATTGCGATTCCTTTGTCGATTGTTTTTTTGATTTTTGGAAGCCAGTTGAATTTTGCGTCTTGTGATGGAACTTGTCCGATGCCGGTGACTTCGAGGATTATTCCTTTGTATCCTTGTTGTTCGTAAAATTCCAGGATTGCTGGGTCTTGTCCGGGGTAGATTTGGACGAGCGCGACTTTGTCGTTGAATTTTGTATCGAGTTTTGGTTTATTGTTGTTTTTTGCGTTGAAAATTTTTAGGATTTTTATTTCGTCGACGGTGATTTCGGCGATTGGTGTGTCATTGATTATTTTGAAGGCGTCGCGTCGGGAGGTGTGCATTTTTCGGATTTTTGTCGCGGGCATTGCGAGACAGGTATTGTCGCTTATGTCTTTGTGTCCGATTAGTGCGATTTCTGCGATGTCCGATGTTGCGTATTTTGCGGCGCAGATTAAGTTTAGTGCGGCGTCGGTTGAGGCGCGGTCTATGCTTCTTTGGGAGTATGTCAGGGCGATTGGTTTATTTAGGTTTTTGATGAAGAATGATAATGCCGATGCTGTGTAGTGGAGGAAGTCGGTGCCGTGAGTTATGATTATGCCGTCGATGGTTTCGTCGTTGAGGTAGGGTTCGCATGTTTCGGCGATTTTTTTCCAGTCGGGGAAGGACATATTTTCTGAGAATTTCATAAAGGGACTGACGAGAATTGGGTTGCAAATTTCTTTGATTTGCGGGGCGATGTTGAGGATTGTTTCTTTGTCGGTCGGGATTACGCCGCCGGTTTTTGGGTCGAGTCGGGAGGAGATTGTTCCGCCTGTGATTATGATAGCGACATTTGGAAGTTTTTTATTTATTGTTGTTGGTTGTGAGTTGTTGGTTGACGGTTTTGATTTTTCGATTATTTTGGCGTCGAGGATTTCGTTTTCGCGGATTCCGATGTTGTAGCCAGATGGTAGTTTTATGAGAATTATTTCCGGGTCGTGGGATTCGAGCGTGTAGCCTTCCCATGTTTTTGTTTTTGTTTTGATTTCGACTTTGTCGCCGATATCAAATGTTTTTGTTTCCATGTTATAGTTAATTTGAGAAGATATAAAAAGGTTTGGTGGTTAATATATGGATGAATAGAAAAGTTTTGTTTTGGGTGTTGGCATTGGTTGTGGTGGTGGGATGTGTTTTAGTTTATTTTAGTTTATTTAAGGAGAGTATTCCTGAAGAATCTATTAGTAATTGGAAAGTATATAGTAATGAGGAGTTTGGATATTCTTTTAAGTATCCGAGTCGTTTTGATATTGTTCAGCCATTAGCGTGGGGTTATGAAGGGGGTAATATTTTGGTAGATGAAGGTGTTTCTTATATAACTGTGTATGTTGTTAAAGATGCACCTTCGATGGATGGTTCTGCCGATTTGACTTTAGGAGGGTATGGTGCTAAATTTAGTCCTCCATTTGGGAAATATCGTAGTGGGGTTAGTATTTACAAGGGTGATAATTTAATTGTGATTTATTTGCAGGATGTTGGCAGAGATATTGATGAAGATATAGATTCGCTTATTAGAGATATTGTTTCTACAATTGAATTGACGAATTAGTTTTCATAGTTGTTTAAGTTTGAGAAGATATAAAAAGGTTTGGTGGTTTTGGGTTTTATGAAGGCGTTTCCGGTGAAGATTGGGCTTGAGGTTCACGGGTATTTGAATAGTCGGGAGAAGTTGTTTTGTATGTGCTCGACGCGGAGCGTCGAGGAGTCAGAACTCAGAACTCAGAACTCAGATGTTAATAGTAGGATTTGTCCGATTTGCACGGGGACGCCTGGGTCGAAGCCGATGGGCGTGAATTCTGAGGCGGTGCGGAAGATGGTTGAGGTTGCGTTGATTTTGGGTTCGCGAATTAATCTTGATGGTTTGATTTGGCAGAGGAAGCATTATAATTGGGCGGATTTGCCTAAAGGTTATCAGATTACAATGTCTGGGTCGCACGCGAGAGTGAATGCATCTGGTGGGAAATTTCGCGGGATTAATATTACAGAGTTACATTTAGAGGAGGATCCGGCACAATGGAATCCCGAGACGGGGAAGATAAATTATAATCGGAGCGGGTTGCCGTTGATTGAGATTGTGACGGAGCCGGAGTTTTCCGACGCTGAGCAAGTTGTTGAGTGGTTGAAGAATTTGGTTTTGTCGCTTAGTTATATTAAGGCGGTGCGGAAAAATGCGGGGATAAAAGTTGATGTGAATGTTTCGACTTATGGTGAGCGGGTCGAGATGAAGAATTTGAATTCGTTGGAGAAAATTCGGAAGGCGATTGAGTATGAGATTCGACGCCAAGTAGAACTTGCTGAGTCGGGTGTTGCTGGTCGTCAGTCGCTTGTTAGAGAAACGAGGATGTTTGATGAGAAGAGTGGGAAGACGATTAAGATGAGGAGCAAGGAGGGCGCGGCGGATTATCGATTTATTCCGGAGCCGGATTTGCCGGTTTTGAGAATTGAGAAGAGGTTGGTTGAGGAGGTTAGGAAGAGTTTGCCAGAGATGCCGGAGGTTAAATTAGAGAGGTTGTTGAAGAAATATAAAGTTAGCGAGGAGGATGCGCGGATATTGACGAAGAATTTGGAGTTGGTTGAGTTTTTTGAGGCGTTGGTAAATTCGCAATTCACAGGTCGCAATTCACAGGTCGCGAAAATGGTTTCTTGGGTTACTGTTGAGTTGTTGCGGGTTTTGAATTATAATCGGAAGACGCTGGAGGATGAGGATGTTGAGATTTTGCCAGAGCATTTGGCGGAGTTGATTGGGGCGGTGTCGTCGGGGAGGATTACGGTTTTGAAAGCGAAGCAGATTATGAATGATTTTGTGCCGCGGAGTTTTAGTATTAAAGACGGGAAAGATATTGGAATGATTTCTGATGATGCTATTGAGAATTTGTGTAGGCAGGTTGTCGACGAGAATGTGCATGTCGTTGATGAGTATCGGAGCGGGAAGGAAGCGAGTTTGAATTGGTTGATTGGGCAGGTGATGAGGTTGAGTGAGAGGAGGGCTGGTCCCGACGAGGTTAGAGAGATTTTAAGGAGGAGGTGTGAGTAGTGGGTTGGGAATGTTTTACAGGATTTCTTAGAAATTAAAATTTGTGTTTTCTGAAGGAGTTGTACAATAAGTTTGTAAGAAGTTCATTATTATATTTATTTTTAGGGATTGAAGGTTTTGAGTAATTTTATAAAGTTTGGATTGCTATATTGTTTATGAAGGTGAATTGGTTTTTGCTTATTGTTTTTATTATTGTTTGTAATCTGATTGGTTCTCTTGGGGCGATTTGGACGGCTTCGGATGGTTCTTGGTATAAAGGAATTAATAAGCTGAGTTTTAATCCGCCGAGTTGGATTTTTGCTCCGGTTTGGACTTTGTTGTTTACTTTGATGGGAATAGCATTGTATTTTGTTTGGGTAACTCCGTCTTCGAAAATTAGGAGTGTGGCCCTTGTTTTATTTGGAGTTCAATTTGTGTTTAATGTTTTGTGGAGTTACCTGTTTTTTGGAATTAATAATCTGTTCTTTTCTTTGATAGAGATTTTTGTTTTGTTAGTATTTATTTTGGCGACGGGAATTTATTTTTATTTTGTGAATAGATTCGCGGGATATTTGTTGATACCTTATTTTCTTTGGGTTGGCTTTGCGAGTTTTCTGAATTATTATATTTGGAATTTGAATAGATAAATTAAGAGATATCGATGGCGGGCGATGGGGAACGGCGACGGCGTGGGCGTAGAATTTTAGAACCAGTTCCAGATTTGCATTGCGCGGAATGCGATGTAGAACCAGCTAAGGACGCCGTGGAGAATTGCGTAGAGGATTGATGCTGAGCGTTCGTATGAGAGAATCATTGCGAGGGCTGAGCCGAAAATCCAAAAGTTGCTTTTGTGATGGTGGCATCTTATTTTTTTTAACTTGATTGTTTTGTTGAGGTTTCTGATTGGTCTCTTTTTTGTGGGCATGATTTGTTTAAGAAAGTTTAGTATAAAAAGGCGTCGGTGGTTTTATAAAGTTTGAGTTATTATTTTGTTTATGATGTCGTCGCAGATTTATATTTTGGTTTCGATTTTGGTTTTGTTGGTGGTTGGTATTATTTTATTTTTCTTTAAGAAAGAAGGTGGTAGGAGGATGGGTCCGTTGGGGGGACTTGCTTTTGGGTTTATTTTGGCTGGGATTATTTTTAGAGAGAGTAGTTTGATTGGTTATGGATTGATTGGCGTCGGTGTTGTTCTTGCGGTTGTTGATATAGTTTTGAAATTGAAGAAATAATTTTATGTAATATATTTTTGACATGAAGAAAATTAATAAAATGGCTTGGGGCAGATATGTTTTTGCGCTGGCGGTTGTGTCTTTGGGTGTGGTTTTTGTTTGTGAAAATGTTGGGAGTGAGTTTTTTGGTTTCGGGTCGGTCGGGAATTGGTTGATTTATGTTTGGTTTGTGATGTTAGCTGTGATAAGTTTGCAAATGATTATTAATAAAAAGAGAATTGTCGACGAGAGAATGATGGCGATGGCATTTGAGGCGTCGAGGATAACTTTTGTGTTTGTAATTTTCTCGGCATTTGTTGTGATAGTCTTGGATGGAGTTAAGTCGATTGCGATTCCTTATCGTTTGTTTATGAGTTAGGCGATTGCGTATATTGTGCTTGTTTATTTTGTGGCTTATAAAATTTTGGAGAGATAATTTTGAAAACTAAGATTAGAGATTTGAGAATAAAGTTAGGAATGACGCAGGAGGATTTGGCGGGTAGGATTAGTGTTACGAGGCAAACAATTAATGCGTTGGAACAGGGACGATACAATCCGAGTTTGGAGCTTGCATGTAAGATTACAAAGGCGTTGAAAAAGAAATTTGTCGAGGATGTTTTCAAGATATAAGAGAATGTAATTAAATAAAAATATTTTTGTTTTTAGTGATTACTTTTTTTTTCTTTTTCTTTACAGCTTTTTTTGTAGTCTTCTTTTTTGTCGTTTTCTTCTTTGCTGTTTTCTTTTTCGCTGGCATTTTTCACCTCTATTTAGTTGGTTTAACTTATTATTTTGTAGACGTACTTATATTTAAAATGTGCGTTTTTGTTTGGTTGTGCAAATTAGATTCCGTAAGGTTTCGTCGGGTTTTATTTGGTTGAATTTTTAGATGTTTAAATTTTGACGAGATTTTTGAAGTTTGATTTTTAGGGGACCGAAATCGTAAACCAAAAGGTTTATATTTTGATGATATTAAAATTGTTATCTAAAATTGGAGGGCAAAAATATGTGTGCTGATTGGGATGATGGCGATGGCGATAAGGATATTGACGACGACGAAGACGATTTTGAGTAGGGTCTGGTGAAATATTTTTATTTTTTTGTGTTGTGATTTATTTTTGTTTATGTTTGTTTTTGGGCAGATAGAGAGGGTGAAAATATTAAAATAAAATAAAAATTTGGTTTAAGATTAATCTTCGTCGTCAGTGTCGTTGTCGATTATTTCTGGCGAGTCTTCTTCTTCGATAGAATCTTCTTCCGAGTCTTCTATCTCTGATGGATTTGCCATTTGAGCTTTTTTTGAGCCGAAATTGTTTGATGATGTCCGTGAAGAATCATCTCTTTGAACCATTGGTCGTGCTTCGCTAACTGTTAGCGGTCGTCCATCTATTTCTTTTTGGTGCATTTCTGAAAGCGCTTTTTGGGCTGCCTTGTCATCTGCGATTGTTACAAAACCGAAACCTTTTGATCTACCTGAGTATTTATCGGTGATTAGGGTTGCTTCTTCTACTTTGAATTTTGAGAAGAGTTTTTTTAGCCCGTCTTGGTCGATGCTCCATGGTAGATTTCCTACATATAACTTCATTGTTTCCTCCTGATTAATTTAATATTAGAAATGTCATTTAGTTGCTCTGTTCCTTATGTGGTTTTTTGGGAAGAGGGGTATATAAAGTTTAGGGTATAAATGTCACCTTTTAATAAAAGTAACATAATAGAAAAGCTTATAAATTATTTATTTCTAAAATTATTATGAGAGTAAAAGATGTAAAAAAAGTTGAAAGGAAAGAAGGAGTAGCTTCAACTTTAAATGCTAAAGAATTTGCACCAGTTTATGCCGAGAGAGTTGAAAAATTTTTACTAGATAATTCTTCACTTGGAAGAAATTGGACAAGAGACGTGGCATCAAAATTATATGTTCCTAATAAAAATAAGGACGGAGAGTTTGTTGGTTCAAATCCGTATTGAGTTTGGAGTTCAGGCAAATGGAAGCCCAATTACAAACCCCGCTCAAGCAGAAGCGCTTTTAGAAGATTATAAAACTAGAGGGATAAGTTCTAAAGAAATATGAGTGCCAAATTTCTCGCAGTTAGTATTAAATGCAGATGCAGATTTGGGTTTAGTTTTTAAATTAAATAAAGGGGTCGAACAAAAAGATTTAACTTCCGTATCAGAATATAGTTTTATATCTATTGGGGAAAACGGATTTTTCAGGGCTGGCCTCAGTGTCGGTGGTTGCTGGTGTGCGGGTGGTGTCGTGTTGTCGGATTCGCGCGGCGATGTTAGGGCGGTTCGTTATGACGCCGAAGGCGTCGAGCCGAAAAAATTTAAAACTTCAGATTTAGTATCAGTTTTAACTGCCGATTTTTTGAAAAAATTTGATTGAAATTTTTGGTTTATGAAATTTTCCATTTTATTATGAAGTAAGAGAGGGCGATTGGGATTATGAATTTGAAGACGAGTTGGGTTCCGATTAAGATTGAATAAATTTCTGATGTGATTAGATTTTCTTCAAGGAGAAGTTTTAGGATTACAATACTTGTACTGAGGCGGACGCAGAGGCCGATTCCGAGGAGGAATGCCTTTTTGTTTCCAAGTTGAGATTTTGTCATGAAGAAGCTGGTGGTGGCTTTGACGAGATAGGTTGTAGTTGTGAAAAGAATGATTAGTAATGGATATTTTATTAAATAATTTATGTTGACGTCGATGCCAACCCAGAGGAAAAAGATTGGAGCGAAGAGTCCGTAGGTTATTATTTTTATTTGGGAGTGAATTGTTTCGAGAGATTTTGCGGGGATGATTTTTTTGGACGCCATTCCGGATAGTAATGCTCCGAGTGCGGCGGCACTGATGATGTTGCCGATTCCTATGAATAAAAGGAAAAGAAACATGACGGCGAGGAAGATTAGGGAGTTGTTTTTGTATTTTGCAGGTTGGATTTTTTTTCTGTATTTGATTATGAGGAAGGTTAGGGCGAAGAGTGCGATGAGGACGAGAATGTTTTTTTCAATATAGGACGAGGAATTTCCGAGGGAGTAGCCGAATAATATCGTTACTGCTATTATTGTTATGACTTCAAATATGTCGTCGGTAACTCCTATTGATAGGATGGTTTGTCCGAATTTTGTTTTTGTGAGTTTGAATTCGTCGAGGATTGGAAGAAGGATTGCTTCTCCGACGGTTGCGAAAGATAGGGATAATAAGAAGGAAATTATCCATGATAGGTTGAAGATGTAATGCAGAAGTATTGATGCGATGATGGCTTCGGAGAGGATTATTACGAAAGTTGTTTGGATTATGAATTTTTTGCTTTTTAACATTTTTCTCAAATCGAGTTCGAAGCCGATTGAGAAGAGGAGGAAATACATTCCGAGTTGGGCGAGAAAGATGAAGGTTGTCGACGATGTTATGGTTGCGAATGGGTTGTATGCGGATAGTCCGAGACCGATTAGGAGTGGTGCGAAAATCCAGGGGATTCTGATTTTTTCGAGGAGTCGGCCGATTAGGTAAGTTAGCAAGAATATTATTGCCAGAAATAAAATTATCTCCATTTTGGATTTAGTTGTTTCTCGTTAATAAAAGTTTCTTTTGATAGATAATCTTATAAATTTGTTTTGAGTTTGAAAAGTAGAGCCCATAGTTTAATGGATAGAATAACAGGTTTCGGCCCTGTTGATGGGAGTTCAATTCTTCCTGGGCTCGTAGATAATTTTAAAAATAGTGATGATGTTGATTGGTGTTAGGATGAATTGTAATGTTTGGGGGTGTCGGTAGTGGGAGAGAATATTGTTATTGGGAAAAGAGTGCCGAGGGATTTTTTTGTTGCGAAGGGCGTCGGTGAAAGTGATATTGCGGTGCATGCGGGTTCTTATCATTTGGCTTTGAAGGACGCGGGAATTGAGATGTGTAATATTATGACTTACTCTTCGATTTTGCCAAGGATTGCAAGGGAAGTGCCGCGGCCCAGTTCTATTGTTCATGGTTCGGTGATGGAGACGATTTCGGCGGTTGCGAATTGTGGGAGGGGTGAGTGGGCGACGGCTGGAATTATTTTTGGTTGGCTTTATGATAGAGAGACGGGAGAGAAATATGGGGGGTTGGTTTGTGAATATAATGGGTCGAAGAGTGTTTCCGAGGCTGAGGCGGAGTTGAGGGCGAGTTTAAATGAGCTTTATGTTAATGGATTCGATGAGAAGTTTGAGTTGAGAGATGTTGTTGTTAATTCGTCGACGGTTGAGCCGAAGAAAAAATTCGGGACGGCGTTGGTTGCGATTTGTTTTGTTAATTATGAAGTGCCTTTGCTTAGTTGTTAGGAGTTAGATGAGATGGGATTTTGGGAAACAGGGAGGGGATTTTAGAGAACTTTCGGTTCTCATATCTTGGCGGCTTCGCCGCCCCGCGTGGTGTGTGTGAGTTCTGGGCGGTGGTTTTAAATATTGTGATGGTTATTGATTTTGATGGGGAAGAAAGTGACTTTTAATATTTCGAAGGTGGAAAATTTTAGCGAGTGGTATTCGGAGATTTTGGTGCGGGCGGAGGTGACGGATTTGCGTTATGGGGTTAAAGGGTTTGTTGTGATTCGACCGTGGGGTGCGAGGATTATTGATAAGATGTATCGGATTTATGAGTCGGCGTTGCGGGCGACGGAACATTCGCCGGTGATTTTTCCGTCGGTGATTCCGGAGGGGAATTTTAAGAAAGAGAGTTCTCATGTCGAGGGATTTGCGCCGGATGTTTTTTGGTTGGAGAAAAAGCAGGGCGAGGATAGGTTGGCGTTGCGTCCGACGAGCGAGACGGCGTTTTATGATTTGTATAAATTGTGGATTAGGAGTTATCGGGATTTGCCGATGAGGTTGTATCAGAGAGCTAATGTTTTTCGGAACGAGACGAAGGCGACGCGGCCATTGATTCGTTCGAGGGAATTTTATTGGATTGAATCACATGATGCTTTTTCGACGAAGAAAGAGGCGGAGGCACAGGTTCAGGACGATATTAATATGACGGAGGAAGTTATGCATAAGATTTTTGGGGTTCCGTTTTTGGCGATGAAGAGGCCGGAGTGGGATAAGTTTCCTGGGGCGGAGTATACGATTGGGTCTGATTCGATTTTGCCTGACGGAAGAATTATTCAGCAACCGTCGACGCATTTGATTAGCCAGCATTTTGTGAAGGCGTTTGATTTGAGTTTTAAGGATGATAAGGAAAAAGATAAGATGCCGTGGCTGACTTGTTATGGACCGGCGATGTCGAGGATTTTGGCGTCGGTGATTTCAGTTCATGGTGACGATAATGGTTTGGTTTTGCCTTACACAATTGCGCCGGTTCAGGTTGTGATTGTTCCAATTGGGAATGATGCGCAGGTCGCAGGTCGCAGGTCGCAGGTCGGCGATGTTGTTGAAAAATTGAGGGCGGATTTGATGAAGGAGTATGTTGATGTTTTGATTGATGATTCGGATAAGCGGGTGGGTGAGAAGTTTTTTTATTGGGAGATGAAGGGTGTGCCGTTTAGGATCGAGGTTGGGAAGAAGGAGTTGGGGGACGAGGAAGTTACTTTGTTTGTGCGTGATACGAGGGAGAAGATTTTGGTTAAGATTAAGGATTTGGCGGAGACGATTAAGGATTTAGGTGCGGAGTATGACGAGAGGTTGATTGCGCGGGCTGATGAGTTTTTCGCGTCGAGGATTGTAGATTGTTCGTCGAAGGTCGAGATTAAGAAAGCTTTGGATTCTGGGAAGATTGCGAAGTTTAGTTTTTGTTCTTGCGATAAGGACGGGGAGAAATGCGCGGAGTTTGTCGAGAAGGAATTGCAGGCGAGAATAATGGGCACTCTCGTCTCCGACGAGAGTGAGATGTTAGGTGTCAGGTGTCAGATTTCAGGGAAGAAGTTGGGGAAGTGTCCTTTTTGCGGGAAGAAGGCTGAGTGTGTTGTTTATGCGGGGAAGAGTTATTAGGATGGTTTTAAGATTGAGTTTTTTATAAATCGAATAATTAATGAGTTTTTTAGTTAAGTATTTTTTAGGGCGTATAATTAAATGGTCAAGTATTTAGAGAAAGAGTTAAATTGGTGTTAGTCTATAATCTTAACTAAACTTGGATTTTAAAAAGATTTAAAAGAAAGAAGGGCTTAACTTTTTTATGGTTAGTTTTAGTAAGTTGGGCGTAGCTTCTGTTTTGATGTTATTGCTTGATATAATTTTAAACGTTTGGATTTGGAGTTTTATTCCAGAGTATCAAGATTTTTTTGATATGTTTTTTAAGTTGAGTATATCCGTGGTGTTTCTTGTGATTGTAATTATACTTTCAATTATTTCGTTGATTCAAATAAAAAAATATAATCTGAGGGGGAGGTGGTTATCTATATTAACTTTAATCTTTTCCATAATCGTTTTGATATTGATTTTATTTAGTTTATTTAATCCTCTCTATGTAATGATAGTTGGTTTGAGAGTAACTGGAGGAGATAGAGATTATTATTATAATATTCCTGTAAAAGCAGATGTATCTGGGTCTAGTTTTAAAATAAGTCCAATTAGTGAAAGTAATTTAGTTCCGGATATTTTTATATTAACTATAAATGAAACAAATTTTATTCCTCAGAAATGTATGATAGATAATTATTATTTCCTTTTCTCAAGTGGGAATTATCTCTCTCAAAATAGTTTAGTTGGGAAACAGATAAGTAGTTTTGAGGGAGGTTATCCAAGAGATATAGATAATAATGAACTAATTTCAGATTCTATAAGGGAAGGAGCAAAAGTCACATATAAACAGAAAAGTAAAGTTTATACACATTATTCTTTTTCAGAACCAGAAAATAAAGTTGGGAATGTTGAAAATATGCTAAAAAACGACAACGGAGAATTTTATATAAGATACAGGATGGACCCATTTACTCAGATTAAAACAATATATAGCGATGAAGATATGAAAACAGATGGATGTATTGTAGATATTAGACGCTCAATTACTTATTCAAATTTAACACTTCCATTAAAGTCCGAAAAAACAATTAACTATTCTTATAAAAATATTATTTGTTTAAGAAAATATGATGAATTAGACAAAGTTGCTGAAGAAAATCCTAACATGAATGGACAAATTAATAGAACAATTGAGGGATGTGTTTTTTATGAAGTAGAATCAATTATATATATCACTTTTATTAGCTATCCTTTTGATGGAACTGAAAGTTATAAATTAAAACCTATTTTTTAGTAATTCTAGTAATGAGTAAAATATTGGTGTCTTAATACTCGGGATTGAGTAATTATGGAGCATTATGCAAAGTTGTCAAGTTTGAGATAATTTTATAAATTGTTTTGGTGTTTTGTTTTTATGGTGGAGATTGAGAAACAGTCGAAGGCGATTGGTGATTTGAAAGAGGGCGACAAGGTTTGGATTAATGGGAGTGAGATGATTGTCGATAAGCAATATTTGTTTATGAAGCATAAGGATACGAACGAGATTATTATTGAGTGTTATAATTCTGAGAATGAGCGGGAATATCAGGTTCGGTATTTTGATGACCAGATTGAGAGTTCGATTGAGGTTTATGAGTTGCAGGGAGATTTTCAATATGTGCGGCGGGAGCCGCGAACAATCGCTTGGTAGCGATTGTTCGCGCTGGTCGCTTTTCGCTTTTCGCTCGTCGGTGTTTTGGGAGGGGACATTTTGGAGAGGGAACATTTTAGAGAACCTTCGGTTCTCGGATTTACGGCGGCTTTGTCGTCCTGAGCTTCGTGCGGTAAGTGATTTTGTTTTCGAAATATTTATATAGTGTTGGTTACCATTTGTATTCTTATGGTAATGAAGATTGTTGAGCGGAATGATACGGCGATTCGGGTTAGTAAATGGTTGGACAAAGAGATTGAGAAGTATATTTCGGATAGGAAAGTCAAGATTGAGTTTCCGTCGAAGAGAAATTTTGTTGATAAAGCGGTGATGAGTTTTTTAGAGAAGAGAGGGGTGAAGTTGAATGATTGAGAAAATTTTAATTAAAATTGGAGGACAGATGGATAAGGTAGAGCGAGCTCGAGAGATTTTTTTTGAGCTTGAGGGTCGTAAGGATTGTGCTGGTGAAATTGCTCGTCGGGCTTTTTGTATTCAGGATAGACTGGTTAGTAAGAAGTGAATAGTTTAATTGGCGAAGATTAGTGGGAGGGCGATTGTTGCGTCGCATTTGACGTCGACGTAGAGTGCGTCTGTTTTGAGTTTGCCCCAAGATTTTCCTTCTTCTAATGGAGCGCCAGATGAGCCGCCACCTTCTGCTGTGTCGGTTGTTATTTGAATTCCGTAGTTCGCTCCGGATGAGAATTGCAGTGCTTGTTGTATGAAATTTTTTGGTGTTCCGCCGCCGATGTAGATTACTCCTTTTTTTTCTGATGTCCAAGCGGTGTCGATGATTTTGTTCATGTCGTCGAAGGCGTCGATTGATATTTTTTTGCCGGATACGAGTCGTCCCCAAATCATTAGTCCGATTCCGGAATCGGCGAGTGCTGGGCAATAGATTGGAATTTTATTTTTTGAGCAAGTTTTTAGAATGCTGTTTGAATTTTCTGGGAGGATGTTTCCGATTGTTTCCAGAAGTTCTTTTATGTTTTTTGATTTTGATAGTTTGCCCCAGTTTTGTTCGAAGAAGTCTTCGAGTTTTTCGTATACGTCGTTTTTCATAAGGACGTTATAGATTCGGTCGTAACCTTTTTTGTTGAATTCGTCGTCGTTCCATGTGTCGCAGTGGTAGTGCTTGTCGCCGATGGCTTCGATTAAATCGTGTGTCAAGTTTGCGCCGGTTGTTACGAGAATGTTTATTTTTTTGTCGTCGATTAAATCGATTATTATTTGTTTCATTCCGGCTGGGACCATTGCACCTGCGAGTCCCAAGAAGATTTTGCAGTTTTTTTCCGAGAACATTTTTTTTGCGATGTCTGATGCTATTCCTATTTTTCTTGCGCCGAATCCTGTGTTTTTCATTTGTTCGATTAGTTCGGTTACTTTCATATTTTGTTTTAGCTTTATCGGTTTTATTTCGTTCATGCTGGTAAATTAATTTTTTGTTAGTTTATTTATGTTTCGCCTAGAAAACCGATGTTTCTCTGGCTTTATTTTTCTTTGAAGTAGTTAGATATATTTTGTTTGAATTTTTCGAAAGCGTCGACGGGAATCATTGCGCCGGTCGCTTTTTCGTGTCCGCCTCCGGTTGCGTCTTCGATGTCTGCGATTATTTCTTTTGTTATTTTGAGTGCATTGTTTCCGCGGATTGAGATGTTGATTTTTTCTGGGCGTTTGAATGCGACGACGATTAGTTTGTCTTTGTGGTTGTAATAAAGTTTGTTTGCGATTTCGGATGACATTGATGTGTTGCCAGCGTAGGAGAAGAATAGAGTTTTTGATTTTGGGTCGAAGTTTGATTCGGCTTTTTCGATTTGTTTGTTGAAGATTTTATTGAGTTCGTTATATCTTTTGTAGAGTTGTTTTGTTTCGCGATTTTCTTCGAGGATGTCGTGGGCGCTTTTTGCTTTGAATAGATATTTGATTAGAGTGACGGTGTTTGTCGTCGTGTCCATGAGTCCGAAATTTAGCAGTCGGATTATTTTGCCGATTTCCGTTGAATGGAGTGCGTCGAGCGGTTCGAGTTTTGGGTTTAGTAATTCTGGGTTTTGTTCTGCGAATTGGTTTGCGAAGTCCGGCATATAGGCGTCGCCGATGCATCCGATGATTGCGAGCCAGAGGTCTTCTTGTTGGTTGAAAATTTTTTGTGCGATGTAGGTTGTTGGTTCGGCGGATGGGAGTGAATTATAGTAAAAAGTTTTTTTGATTGTTTCCTTTGATGTTTTTGTTTCGTGATGGTCGATCCAGATTAGTGGGATGTTTTTTTGGTTTGTTTCGTTTATGAATTCTTCGCTGACTTCGGCTTTATCGAGGATGAATATTGCGTCGGGGTTTAATTCTTCGATTTTTTTTAGGTATTGTTTTTTTAGTTCTGGGAATGATTTTATTGCTATGCCTTTGCCACGGTTGATTGCTCGCCTGAGAATTAAAAATGCGCAGAGTCCGTCGACATCGTTGTCAAAAAAGAAGAGGGGATTTTGTGAATTTTCCAGGTGGTTTTTAATTTCGTTGAGTTGGATTTTGGTTAGCATGTGAGGGGGAGATTTGAGGAGATTTTATACTTTTTGATTTAACAAATTGTTTTTCCGTTTAGAACTTGTTCTCGGAGGTTGTGAATTTCGTTATGAATTGTGCTGGCGCGATTTTTTAGAATCGGTTCGAGGTGGGCTGGTTCTAGTTTTATTATTTTGTCTATGTTGTTGTGTTGTTTTATTATTTGAGAGATTTCTTTTTCTGAGAGGGTGAGATGAGACAGGAATCTGAATCCTTTTGGGGCGATGGTTTCTTCGAGGGGTTTATCTATGATTAATCTTGCGATTGAGTCGATGTCCTGAAGTCCGTCGAAGGTTAGGTTTGATAGGAGAGTTTTGGAGCGTTTTAATGGCAGGGTTGAATAATCTCTTAGTATGTCGTTTTCGGTTTTTTCGACGTCTTTCAAGAGTTCTCGGTATCGCATGTGCATGATGTTGCCTTCTTTTCCGAGCTCGGTGAAATTTCGTTTGATGGAGTTTGATATTTTTTGAATCATTTCGGTTCTTTGGATGAGTTGGCAAATGTCGCTGATGGAGACGAGTTCTGACATTTCGAGGAGATTGAGATTTGCGATATTTTCGTTTAGGATTTCTCTTTGTTTTTCCAGGAGTTGAAGGGTTGAACTGATGTTCCTGATTAGTTCGTCGGTGGATTTGAGATAGTATCTGGATGCGCCGTAATAGAGGGTTGTTTTTTTTCGTCGTTCGGAAATTGCGACGACGAATGTGTGAGCTTGTTTCGCAGTTCGTTCGGCCGATTTGTGTCGTGTGCCGGTTTCGGTTGTGTGAATTGACGCGTCGGGAGTTAGCATTACATTTGCCTGAAGGATTCTTTTTATGTCGGGGGATATTATCACGGCGGCGTCCATTTTGCAGAGTTCGAAAAGTTTTTGGGGCGTGAAACGGCAGTTGATTCTGAAGCCACCTTCGACGATGTTTTGAGAATAAAGTTCTGGGTTGTTGAATACGATTGTGCCGCCGAGGTCTGAGCGGATTAGGTCGTCGATTACGATTCTTAGCGGTGTTCCGGGTGAGACAAGTTTTATGAAATCCAGAAATGTTTTTTCTTTTTCTATTGCCATGAGTTAAAATGGATTTACTTCTATTTATATGTTTAGTGGTTAATTTTATAAAATTAGGTTTATTTGGTTGGGATGGTAATTTTGGGAATTGAGTCGACGGCGCATACTTTTGGTGTTGCGGTTGTGGATGGATGTGGGGAGATTTTGTCGAATGTGAAGGACTCGTATACCACTGATGGCGGCGGGATGATTCCGTTGGAAGTTCGGGAACATCATAAAAATGTTGCTGATGATTTGTATAAGAAGGCTTTGGATGAGGCGGGGGTTTTGGAGAAAGATATCGACGCTGTTGCTTTTTCGAATGCGCCGGGGTTGGCTCCTTGTTTATTGGAGGGAATGGAGTTTGTGAAAAAAATTGCGGGGCGGCTTGGTATACCAGTTGTTTGTGTTAATCATTGTGTTGCGCATTTGGAGATTGGAGAGACGGTTGGGGCGAGGGACCCAGTTATGCTTTATGCTTCGGGGGCGAATACTCAGGTGATTGCTTACGAGGCAGGGAAGTATCGGGTTTTCGGCGAGACGCTGGATTTAGGTGTTGGGAATTTTATTGATACCGTCGGGAGATTTATGGGACTTGGGTTTCCTGCTGGACCTAAGATTGAGAAGATGGCGTCTGAATACGCGCAGGTCGCAGGTCGCAGGTCGCAGGTCGCCGACTTGTTGGAACTTTCTTATTCAGTGAAGGGGATGGACGCGACTTCGTCGAGGTGTCAGGTGTCAGGTGTCAGGTGTCAGCCAGAATTAATTGACCTCCCTTATTCTGTCAAAGGTATGGATGTGTCTTTTAGTGGGATGCAGACGAAAATAAAAAGTTTGATTGAGAAAGGTGTTGATAAGAAGTGGATTGCGTATTCGATGCAGGAGGTTGTTTTTGGGATGTTGGTTGAGGTGGCGGAGAGGGCGTTGGCGCATACTGGGAAGAAAGAGTTGTTGTTGGG
>Ga0265595_1000685_pt1 | contig 28756 bp, 30 predicted proteins | sample saktaG_15_FD_190148 | JGI IMG/M metagenome (GOLD analysis project Ga0265595, IMG submission 190148) | Saline water microbial communities from Sakinaw Lake, British Columbia, Canada - sak_2013_06_06_50m | ecosystem: Environmental > Aquatic > Non-marine Saline and Alkaline > Saline ...
CAGATCAGATTTATCTTAGGTTTTCCGTAAAACACCCGAAAGCCCATGAAATTATTGATAAGGCTTGGCAGAATAATCTTTTAATAGGGGACTGGTATACAAATCCGGTAGCTCCTTATGATACGAAGATAGATAAGTTAAAGTATATAATTGGTAGTTGCCCGAAAGCTGAAGTATTATCCGGTAAAACTCTCAATTTGCCCACCCATATTAATATTTCAAAACAAGAAGCTGAAAAAATAGTATATTTTATAAAACAATGGAAATGAGAATTTTTCACTTCGTTAAAAAACCTTGTTTCCATAATAAATTATGCATCCCGCACAATTAAGGTAATATGTGCGCGGGAGCCCTGTCAATTTTTAACTTCGTTATAAATTATGGAAATAAGAGAGATAGTGCAAAAAGAAATATGGGAAGATTTTCTTTTAAAATGTAAGGAGAAGACGTTTTTGCAGTCTTGGAATTGGGGGGAATTTCAGGAAAAGATGGGAAACAAAATCTGGAGGTTTGGCGTCTATGAGGGAGAGAACTTATTGGGAGTAGTTTAATATCAAAAATAAAAGCGAGAAGGGGAACATTCCTTTTGATTCAGCACGGGCCTGTCCTGGTTTCTAATAATAAAGATATTCTTGGGTTTTTTGTTCGTGAGCTTAAAAAAATTGGAAAAAGAGAAAGAGCGAGTTTTATCAGAATTAGCCCTTTATGGGAGAGAAACGAAGAAAATATAGGTATTTTTAAAAACTTCGGCTTCAGGGAATCCCCAATGCACGCTAACGCCTATGAAGCGAGCTGGAAATTAGACATTACTCTTTCAGAAGAAGAGTTGCTCGCTAATATGCGGAAAACTACCCGTTATTTGATCCGCCAAGCCCAGAAGAATACCAATGTTGTTATAGAGAAGAGTAATAACCTGGATAATTTAAAAATTTATCAGGAGCTTAACGAGAAAGTTGCCAAAAGGCAGGATTTTGTACCTTTTTCGTACGAATACATTAAGAATGAGTTTGAGGTTTTTTCAAAGGATAACCAGTGTTTATGGTTTTTTGGCAGATACGAGGGAGAAATAGCGGCAGCTGCTCTGGTTGTTTTTTGGTCAGGAGTTGGGTTTTACCATCAGGCAGCTTCTGATTACAGATATGCAAAGTTTTCCATTCCCTATTTGATTCAATGGGAAGCGGTAAGAGAAGCAAAAAACAGAGGTTTCTCTTTATATGATTTCTGGGGGTTTGTTGACCCTCAGAAGAATCATAAGCATCCCTGGGCCGGTCCGACCCTGTTTAAGATGGGATATGGCGGTAAAGCATATGAATATATTAAGACTCAGGATCTGCCTCTTTCCAAAAAATACTGGTTAACCTATATTTTTGAAAAGATACGCAAAATAAGAAGGGGGCTCTAAAAATAGAGCCCCCGGTTAGCTATCCGTGGTAGCCGTTTATTCACGGTAAAGAGTAAAATAATTAAACAGCGCCATTGTGTGAGGTATCGGCCAGATAGTTAGCACTAAAAGCCAGAATCCCCACCCCGATTTCATCTCTTTTTCGTAGGCAGGCGGGTCTATTTTGAAGATTAGTTTCGCTAAGAAATAACCCACCAAGACGTAAATAAGATAAGCGGGGATAGCTATTAATAGGATTGTTTCTGTATCCATATCTCCTCCTTTTAAGAAACAATTATTTTACACTATTTTGATTGTACCATATTATGGCAAAAAGTCAATGGCACAGGCCATACAAAATTAAAAAGAAAAAGCCGATTTACAAGAATCAATTTTTTTGGCTTGGGATTTTATTTTTAATCCTTTTTTCTTCAATTTTTTATTTGTTATTCTTTTTCGAGTTTTTCCAGGTAAAGAATATTAACGTTGAGGGTCAGAATAAGGTTTCTGCAGACAGTATTAAGCTTTTGGCTGAAAGCAAATTGGAAAATGAAATATTATTTTTCAATACCGAAAGCATATTCTTGGTTAAATCAGGTGAAATAAAAGAGCAGATTTTAGACGATTTTCCTCAGATAGCTAAAGCCGAAGTCAGGCGGGAGTTGCCAGACATCATAGACATTAAGATATCAGAGAGGGTGGGCCAAGCTGTCTGGTGCCAGGAAGAAAGATGTTTTGCCTTGGATAATGAAGGGATTATTTTTGAAGATATTTTTGATGTAGCTACAGATACTTTTAGAGTAAGGGGCGGGGCAGGGGACAAACCCGATTTGAAGTTGGGGGACAAGATAACCGACAAAGATAAATTAAGCCAGGTGCTTTACCTGGAATCCAAATTAAGAGACAAAATAAAGATTTCTATTGTTGATATCAATATGGTTTCCGATGAGAGATTGAATGCCAAAACCTTAGCAGGCTGGGAAATCTATTTTAACCCTGAAGAGGATTTGAATTGGCAGCTGGATAAACTTTACGCTGTTTTAGACAAAGAGATTTCTTCTGAAAAAAGAGATGACTTGGAGTATATTGAGCTTAGGTTCGGGAATCTGGCTTCCTATAAATACAAATAGGCTATTGTATGTAATAGATGAAGATTGAATTGCCTATTATGGCTATTGGCTGATAATTATTCAGCCAGAGATAATGACCGACTGGCTGGCTGAATCCTTTAATGGGAACTCCCCGCCCTCCCTGTAACAAAGTTGCTGAAACCGCAAGATAATTTCCTTTTTGGAATTCAGATGCAGGACTCGTGCCCGACCAAGGCACGTATTTTTCTTTCAGGTAGTAGGACGGATCTCCTCCGCCAAAATAGTTAATGTATATTTTATCAATCTTATTATCTTCCACCCATTTGGCCAGTCTTTTCAAATCCTGCCCCCAGTCAAGATTGGAATCCACCACGTAAAGGTAGCCGTTTTTGGATCCCCCGATAATTTCATTAAAGTAAGTCAGGAGATTAGGATATACGGAAATTACCGAAACTGCCTGCCACAAAAGCAGGATTGCTAAAAGGCCGTATTTTAATTTCAGGTGGGGATTTTTCAATAAATTGGAAACTACGCCGCTTACCAGTAAAATCGTAAAAGGAAAAACAGGGAGCAGGTGCCTGACTCCGATATTAAGAGTGCTTACTATGGAAGTCAGCCAATATATCCCCAAGAACAAAATCATGGCAAATTCTGAAAAGTGGGATTTCAGCCAGTCAGAAACTTTGGGAGATTTGCTCTTCCAGGCCAGCCAGACAACATAGAGAAGGGATAAAAGAGTTAGGATATGGAAAGATAGAGGCTCTTTTAATATATATACAACCGGGAAATAGTAATGCCAGCCTAAATTGTAGACTTGGCCTAAGAAATAGGTGGTGTTGCCTGAAGTGGCTCTGTTAGTGGCCATTAAAAGCCCGAAGGCATAATATGAATAAGGTCTTAGAACGGGCTTATCTGAAGCCCAGAGGGTTATTTTGGCTGGGATCCCCATTATGGGCTTGTTGAACACCCCAAGTTCATTTAATACTGCTTCTGTATCAGACCTCTGTTTTTCTGCAGGATAATTCCAGACGTGATACTGATAAACAGGCCAGACTAATATGTAGCCGATTAAGACAACCAGAATAAATACCTTTGCCGCCTTTTGCCAGGAGGCAGATTTAATCATCCAGAAGACAAGAGCTAATATGAAGAAAAATGGGAGCAAAAGAATTACAGAAAATTTACATAATTCTGCTAAGCCAAAGGCAATTCCTGAAATGATTATGTTCTTGGCAATCGGATTTTTTAGAGCTTTGAGGAAATAGTAGGTAGCGACCAAGGCTCCCAAAGCCGCTCCTACGTCAGTAGTCACCAGTCTGCCGTGAGCCAGCAGGGTCGGGGAGAAAGAGAATAAAAACAGGGTTAATATCGCAGCTTTATTCCCGAATAATTCCTTTGACCATTTGAACAGGAAAAAACCGAAAAGAATGAGAAGTAAAATCATGGGTATCCTTCCTGCAAAAATCATTTTATCGGCCTGATTATTAGCCTGATAAAGAAAATTAAAGCCAAAGTTCCATTGGCCGTTAACATCTTCCTGCCAGGCCTTTATATCAGAAGGGAAGTTTATATTTTTTATAAATAATAGGGGCAAGGCAGCCAGATCTTTTATTAAAGGAGGATGTTCCGGATTTAATCTCATATCTTGCTGGGTGAGATAGCTGTAGCCGGCTGGCAGATGGGCGACTTCGTCCATTGTCAGGGAATCTTCTTTTATGCTGAAAATCGCTGCGATGAATACGAAAGACAGAAATACTACGGCTAATATATTTGTTAAGCGGTTTGACATATTTTTATTATTTTTGAGCCTCGGCGAGAATCAAGGTTCTTGCTTGGCTGGATTTTTATTTCGAGCGTAGCGAGAATCAAGGTTCTTGCCGAAGGCAAGGTTCTTATAGTTATTAAGCTATTTTAACAAAAATTTAAATAAAGTGAAATAATTTGACATTTTGCTAAAATAGTAGTATTTAAAAAATGGAGGTAATTGATGAATTGTAAGTTTAAAGAAAAGGAAATGGTTCTGCCCAGAGGGTTCTTCGTAAAGGAAGGGAGGGAATGGTGTATGCTGCACCACAAGTCCGGCGAGAGGGCTATAGCGGGCATCTCGTCAGGATGCACCATTTCGGAATTCAGGAGAAAAATACGCCTGCACATTAGCAATTTTAGGTCTTTCCTCAAAGTATTAACGCCAGCGTTAGATTAAGGGTACGAGTACGGGGGCTTCGGCCCTTTTTTATTTTGTCTGGTTATCACTCTTGACAGGGGAGTGATGATTTTTTATAATGGAGGATGGATATATGACCATAACTGACAGACAAAAAGACATACTTAATAAAATAATTGGAGAGTACATCAGTTCGGCTCAGCCGGTTAGTTCTAAGTTGCTTGAAAAAAAGTATGATTTTGAAATTTGTCCAGCCACGATAAGAATTGAAATGCAGAAGCTGACAGATGACGGTTTAATTTCCCAGCCCCACACTTCAGCCGGCAGAGTACCTACCGACAAAGGTTACCGTTTTTTTGTAAATAATTTATTGGAGAAGGGATTGTCAGAAGAAGAATATGACACGGGGGACTTAATTGAGAAGGAGATGGGGGATACAATGAAATTTATCCAGCATCTCACCAAGGGGTTGGCTGAAACTACTTCTAATCTGGCCCTCAGCTATTTGTTTAATGATAAGATTTTATGGAAAGAGGGATGGGGGGATATTATCCGGGAACCTGAGTTTAAAGAAACGAAATTAATCTATAATTTAGCCAGGATTATTGATAATTTTGAAGACGAGATTAAAGACGTTGATATTAATTTCGGGATTAAGGTTTATATCGGAAAAGAGAACCCTTTCTCAAAATCTAAGGAATTCAGCACGATAATCGCCAGATGCCGTTTCCCGGAAAAAGAAGAGGGATTTCTGGCCATAGTCGGTCCTAAAAGAATGGATTATGACAGAAATATTAATCTTATTAATTCTTTAATAAAATTAATGGAAGACTATGGATAAAGATAAACAAAAAGAAGTAAGTGTCGAGGAATTTAAAAAACAGCTTGAGGAATGCCAGAAGTTAAAAGAGGAGTATCTATCAGGCTGGCAGCGTTCAAGAGCCGACCTGCTGAACTACAAAAAAGAAGAGATGGAAAGAATAGGGGGGCTGATAAACTACGCGATGGAAGAAATAGTTTTGAGGTTTTTACCGATTTTGGACAATTTCGAGGTGACAGAGGGAAAGCTTCCTGACAATTTAAAGAAAGACGAAAACGTGAAAGGCCTGCTACAGATAAAAAATCAGCTTCAGGATTTCTTGAAAGGCCAGGGTTTGGAGGAAATAAAGTCTCTGGGGGAGAAGTTTGATCCTAACTTCCACGAAATCATAGGGGAAGTTAGTCCTTCCGAAGCCTCGGCGAAGGAGGGCGAAAAACTTGAGAGCGGCACAATAGTCGAAGAAATTCAAAAGGGTTATAAAATAGCGGGCAGGTTATTAAGGCCTGCAAAAGTGAGGATTAAGAAGTAATTAAATAATAATTAAAATAATAAGAACCTCGCTACGCGAGAACCTTGTTTTCTCGCCGAGGCTCGAAAATAAAACAAACATATGTCAAAAGCATTAGGTATAGATTTAGGAACATCAATCTCAAAAATGGCTGCCATAAAGACTGGCGAGCCAAAGTGCTTGGAAAACAGGGAGGGCTCGGTGTTGACCCCTTCTATTGTCGCTTTAGCTAAAAACGGGGAAAGGTTGGTCGGTATTTTGGCTGAAAGGCAGTCAGTAACCAATCCCAAGAATACAATTCATTCTGTAAAAAGATTTATCGGCAGGAGATATTCTGACCCTGAAGTTCAGAAAGAGTTAAAGCTCTTGTCCTATGAGACCAGAGAAAGAAAGGACGGGGAAGTGGAGGTGAAATTGGGAGATAAGTGGTATACGCCAATTGAGATTTCGGCGATGATTTTGCAGAAATTAAAGATTGATGCTGAAGAAAAATTGGGAGAAAAGATAACAGACGCCGTAATAACCTGTCCAGCCAACTTTGACGATTCTCAGAGAAAAGCGACAAAAGCAGCCGGGGAGATTGCCGGTTTTAACGTTTTGAGAATGATTAACGAGCCGACATCTGCTGCTTTAGCTTACGGTTTAACCAAAAAAGCCAACCAGCAGATCGTGGTTTATGATTTCGGAGGCGGAACTTTTGATATTTCAGTTTTGAATACCACTCCCGAAACGGTTGAAGTAATGGCTACAGGCGGAGAGGCCCATCTTGGGGGCAGGGACTTTGACCAGAGGGTAATTAATTGGGTTATTGAGCAGTTTAAAAAGGATAACGGCATTGATTTATCTCAGGATCCTTTGGCTCTCCAGAGATTAAAAGAATCGGCCGAAAAAGCCAAAATAGAATTGTCTTCGGCCATGGAAACTGAAATTAATCTTCCTTTTATTACTTCTGACAGTGCCGGTCCCAAACACCTTTTATATAAATTATCCCGTTCCAGTTTCGAGAATATGTGCCGGGATTTGATAGAGAGATCTATTGAAAGGATAAAAAAGACCTTGGAAGAGGTTAAATTGTCAAAAGGAGATATTGAGGAAATTGTGCTTGTCGGAGGTACCACTTTGATCCCGGCTATAAGGGAAGCGGTTAAGAACTATTTCGGCAAAGAGCCTAATATGTCCATTAATCCCGAAGAAGTGGTGGCGCTGGGAGCTTCAATTGAAGGAGAAATTTTAAGGGCTCAGAAAGAAGGAAGAGCTCCGGAAGGAGACATTAAAAGCGTATTGCTCTTGGACGTTCTACCTTTGTCTTTAGGGATTGAAACCTTGGGAGGAGTGGATACGGTAATGATTCAAAAAAACACTACCATTCCCACGGCTAAGACCCAGATTTTTTCAACAGCGGCAGACAGCCAGCCTTCGGTTGAGGTTAATGTCTTGCAGGGAGAAAGGCCAATGGCTCAGGATAACCGTTCCATAAGCAGGTTCATTTTAGACGGTATTCCGCCTGCTCCTCGTGGTCTTCCCCAGATTGAAGTTACCTTTGATATTGATGCTAACGGTATTCTTACGGTTACTGCCAAAGATAAAGCTACCAATAAAACCCAGTCTGTTAAGATTGAGGGCTCAATAGGCTTGTCTAAGGAAGAGGTGGAAAAAATGAGGAAGGAAGCAGAGCTTCACGCAGAAGAAGACAAAAAAAAGAGAGATTTGATCGAAGCTAAGAATATGGCAGACACCCTGGTCTATACTTCAGAAAAAGCTTTGAAGGAGGCCGGAGACAAGGTCTCGGCCGATTCCAGGAAAGAGATCGAAGAGAAGCTGGAAGCTTTGAAAAAAGTCAAAGATAGTGATAATATGGATGATATCAAAAACAAGACGCAGGATTTGTCCCAGGCGATTCAGAAAATAGGAGCAGAGATGTATAAACAGACAGGCGGACAACAGCCTCCTCAGCAAGAGGAACAAAAATCTGAAGAAGGTGAAGTCAAAGAAAAATAAGAACCTGATTTCATCAGAACCTTGTAATTTTTCACTGCGTTCGAAATTATAATTATGGCAAAAGACTACTATCAAATTTTAGGCGTCTCCCGCGAGGCGTCTTCAGATGATATTAAAAAAGCCTATTACAAGTTGGCTCACAAACATCATCCTGACAAAGGAGGGGACGAGGAAAAGTTTAAAGAGGTAAACGAAGCTTACCAGATTCTTTCTAATAAAGAAAAGAAATCTCAGTATGACAGGTTTGGCAATGTCTTTGAAGGAGCTCAAGGCGGCGGTCAGCCTAGCTGGGGTGATTTTCAGTGGAGCTGGGGCAGACAGAATACGGATTTTAACACTGATTTCGGGGATTTGGGAGATATCTTTGAAGAGATGTTTGGTTTTGGAGGAACACAAAGAAGAAAGAAAGATGTGAAGAAAGGGAGAGACATGGAGGTGAATATAGAGCTTCCTTTGGAGGACACCTTAAGAGGCAAAGAAAAAACGATAAGTTTTAACAAGTATACCGTTTGTTCGAGATGCCAGGGCAAGGGAGCAGAACCCGGCACTAAAGTAACCGAATGTTTCTCTTGTAGAGGCACAGGTGAAGTCCAGCAGATCAAAAAAACGTTTTTAGGATCTTATACCAAATACGCGACCTGTCCCGAATGCGGCGGAGAAGGATACAGGCCGGAAAAGCCCTGCAATGTCTGCAGGGGCGAGGGAAGAATAAAGAGAGAGGAGGATATTAAAATTTTCATTCCAGCCGGAATTGACAGCAATCAGGTGATAAAAGTCGAAGGAAAAGGTAACGCCGGAAAGCGGGGAGGGAAGACAGGGGATTTGTACGTCAGGATTTTTATCAAACAGCATCCTGTTTTTGAAAGGAAGGGGGATGACTTATATACTTTGTTTCCGATTTCTTTTTCCCAGGCGGCTTTGGGAGGCGAAGTTGAAGTTTCAACTTTGGACGGAAAAGGTTTATTATTAAAAGTACCGGAAGGCGTGGAGTCTGGAAAAACGTTTAAGGTTTCCGGCAAAGGAATACCTCGTTTTGCAGGATATGGCAGGGGAGATATGTATGTTAGGTTGGTAGTTAAAACTCCCAAAAAGTTGACAAAAAAGCAAAAAGAGTTATTAGAGATATTAAAGGAAGAAGGGATTTGACGCCCCACTAACTCAATTGGTAGAGTAGTTCCCTTTTAAGGAAAAAGTTGGAGGTTCGAGTCCTCCGTGGGGCACAAACACATGCTAAGCCAGGTGACTGACTGGCATAGCCTAAAAACGTAATAAAAAAAGACGCCGTAATCCGTTCGGATTGCGGCGTTTTGTAAAACAATGTTCTGCTATTCGTCTAATTCCTCTATCCTTTTTTGTAGTTGCCTGCAAAGAAGAGGATTTCTTTGTGCAAGAATCCTTAGAGCAAAGCTGGTTGCGTTACCTTCTGAACAAATGACAGCCGTTGGAACTTCAGAGGGCATTCTCAGACTACTCCAAGCGTCGTTAGGATTTTCGTCAATGGTGGCGGGTATGGAAATCACCGGCCACGATGTTCTTGCAGCTATCATCGGTCCCAGGCCGTTACTCATTCCAACCTTGGCTACGATGACGCCGCCGTCAGGGTATCTACAGATTAAGTTTTCCAGAATATTCAGACACTTGTTGGGAGACTTATGGCCGGATGCGGTTATCTCTTCAACGTCAATACTTCTGAGATCGACGCTTTTTGAGAATTCGGGGAATTTGTCCTTATCGGATCCTCTCCATAGTACGAGGCATTGCCGGGGAATACGGAATTTACTAATGAGGTCAGAAACAATTCCGTATTTCTGTTCGACCTCGCTGAGTTCTTCCCCTTGTCTGAAGGCCTCTTTACTGAGTTCTTTCCAGTTGTGGTCCCTTAGCCTCCAGCTGTCGTTGTCTATCACATCGGCGACGAGCATTTCTCCGTCACTTGCGCCGAATTCGATTTTTAGGTCGATAAGGCGGTGTCCGAAGGTTGCCCATACTCCTTCAAGAGTTAGAAAAGTATCTCTAAGATAGCTTTCGAGATCTTTCATGATTTTCTGCACTTCCTTTGATTGAAGGATCTGGGCAGCGGGAATTCCATCATGCAGTTTTGCAGTTAAATCCCATGCCGGCTTTTTGGAGTGAATAATATCCCACATGGTGTCGTAAGGGTTTGGAATAAAAGGATCTTCTTCACCCTTCTCCGGATTGAGCCCAGCGACGACCAGGTCGCCGTTTATATACAGCGATCCCTTTGTCGTCTTTAGAAAGAATTCGGTCACGAGCTTATGGAAACGAACAGGCGTTTCTCCCTTGGGTCTTTCAAAGTTCGGGTTTCTTTTAAGATAGCTGCCGACTGCGTACCTTCTGGCTACGGCTTCCAATGGGATCATTGAACATTTCCTGGCGATGAATTCTGTCGGCGAAGTCTGCTCGACATAGGCAACAGGTATACCAGCTTGCTTGAGAAGTTCAAATACCCTACAAGTAGTCTCGGTTGCATATGTCGCCTTAGCCTGAAACTGTTTGGTAAACCTGGGGTCGTCGAAAGCCGTAATGTCAGGTTTGTTCTCAATAACCACGAGACTTTCATCCGTCGGGACTTCCCATATTTTTTTCGTCTTTCCTTCCGCCAATAATTTTCCTTTAGTGCAGGTTGTCATTTCTATCCTCCTTTAAATCCGAATTTTTTGAATATGTAGTCGATATGTCTTAGTGTTGATTTGGGGTTGAAACACTCGTCTATTTCCTCGATCGTCAGTAATTTATGAATAGTGTTATTTTGTAACACAAGGTCGCGGAAAGATTGCCCGGCGTCGTTTTTGAAAGTCTCCCGATTGACTGACAAAGCGATCTTTTCAAGGAGATTGTAAGCCTCATCTCTGGCCATGTTTTTTTCGGTGAGCTTTAACATGACTTTCTGGGCAAAAACGATGCCGCCGGTACGCCAAACATTTTGTTCCATTTGCTTTGGAAAGACCTCGAGTTTTTCCATTGTGTCGGCGAAACGTTGGAGCATAAAATCTACGGCGATAGTGAGATCCGGGAGGTAAATCCGCTCGGCAGATGAATTTTCGAGAGTGCGTTCGTTCCAGGTGATTTCGCATTCAAACGCCGGGGTAAGATATCCTCGGGCCACTCTAGCCAAACCACAGACGTTTTCGCTTTTGATGGAGTTTCTCAGCAAGCTTTTTCCAGGCATTGCCGACGATCCTTTTGCTCCGGGTCTTTTAAATTCAGCCACCTCTCCAATGTCGGTGCCAGCTAAATGTCTAACCTCGGTTGCAAAACGGTCAAGGGAATTAGCCACGCCTACCAATGTGGCAGAATAATGACCAAGTAGATCGCGACTCAATATTTGGGTAGAGATTTTCGCCGGATGCAAACCTAGATATTGGCAGGCCAGCTCTTCGATTTTCGGATCAAGAGCGTAGATGCCAACTGCTCCGGAGAATTTGCCGATGCTGATTTCCTCGCGGACAATTTTTATCCGGCTTAGATGTCTTTCAATCACGTCGACCCATCCCAGCAATTTAAAACCGAAAGTAATCGGTTCGGCGTGAACAAAGTGCGTTCGTCCGATCTGCAAAGTATAGCGGTATTCGTCGGCTTTCTTAAGAAGAACAGATCTAAGGCGTTCCAGTTTTTGAGTGATTATTTCCAGGCTATCTCTCAAAACCAGAGCCATGGCGGTATCTTCGATGTCAAATGATGTAAGTCCGGCGTGAAAATACCTTTTTGCCAGTTCATCCAGCAATTCAGTAACGGCCAGGACAAAGGCAATAAGATCGTGGTCGGTTTCCTTCTCGATTTCGTCAGCCCTCTTTAGGACTTCTCTGGTTATTCTTATCGCCTGGGTTGACTCAAAGACGCCTTTTGGTACATCGCCGTTTTGCTCCTTGGCCCATAGTGCGGCCAATTCGGCTCTAAACCACATTTTCTTTTTGTGTAAATCTGTCCACAGTTTTCCCATTTTCGATAAAGTGTATCTGCTAATCATGATAATCCTCCTGTTTTTTATATTTTTTTAAGGTTCTTATTAAAAAGGCAAACTTAACAGTTTGCCCTCCTTTTGCGCTGTCTCCAAAATAACATATGTTCGGAAAATGTAAACTACGGTTAGGCAATTCCAAAATCAACAATTGAGACTTGGTTGGTGTGCGGGTAAACCCTTTTACATTTTAAACTCGCTTTTAAGCGAGTTTTAACGTAGAATTGATATGTTGGATAAAATTTGTTAACATAATCTATATGTCTCAGAAGAGAAAAATAATTTTCAGCGTTTCCTTGTTGGTTTTGCTCGGAATGGTTTTTTCCGCAGGTTTTTATTTCGGAGGATACAAAAAGGTCTGCGAAGTCTGCCCTCCGAGCGATATTAATTTTTCTCTTTTCTGGGAATCCTGGAAAGTTCTTCAAGAAAAGTTTGTTGATAAAACCAAGTTTGACGTCCAGAAAATGATTTATGGCGCTATCTCTGGTATGGTGGAATCCCTGGAAGACCCTTATACCGTTTTTATGACTCCTCAGGATTCAAAAAAGTTTAACGAAGATGTCAGGGGAAGCTTTGAAGGGGTAGGAATAGAGATAGATATAAAGAATAATCAGTTGATGGTGGTTTCTCCTTTGGAAGGCACTCCTGCTCAGCAAGCCGGAATTAAGTCTGGAGATAAAATTTCAGCCATAAACGGCACTTCAACCTTTGGTATGACGATTGACGAAGCCGTAAAAACAATAAGGGGTAGAAAAGGAACAGAGGTAACCTTGGCAATAAACAGGGAAGGATGGGACGGCTCCAAAGACATAAAGATTATAAGGGCTACCATTAAAGTCCCTTCTTTGAAATTAGAGTTTAAAGATGATAATATATGCTATCTGAGGCTTTACCAGTTTTCTGCCGAAGCCAGCTTTGATTTCAGCGGAGCGGCTAACGACATATTAAACAGCCAGTGCCAAAGGATAATTCTGGATTTAAGGGATAACCCGGGAGGATATCTGGAAATATCTCAGGATATTGCCGGCTGGTTCTTAAAAAGAAACGAATTGGTGGCTGTCGAGCATTTCGGCGAGGAAAAAGACGATAAAGAATACAAATCAGTCGGCCCATCGGTATTTTCTGAATATCCGGTAGTAGTTCTGATTAATGGCGGTTCGGCCTCAGCTTCAGAGATATTAGCAGGAGCTTTAAGGGATAACCGTGGCATATTATTAATAGGAGAGAAATCTTTCGGCAAGGGCTCTGTCCAAGAAGTTGAAAGCCTCCCCGACGGTTCGTCTTTGAAGATTACCGTAGCCAAATGGTTTACTCCAAAAGGAGAATCAATTTCTGATAAAGGATTGGAGCCAGATATTAAAGTTGAGATGACGGAAGAAGATTACACAAACGATAAAGACCCCCAGCTTGATAAGGCTATTGAAGTTATAAAAGGAATAAGATAAAATATTTTAAGGATATGAAAGTCGTATTGCTTAACGACGTGGAAAAAATAGGGAAGAAATTTGACGTAAAGGAAATTAAGAATGGTTATGCCAGGAATTTTTTGATTCCCAAGGGTTTAGCTAAGCCTGCCACAAAAGAGGCTTTGGAGTGGTTGAAAGTTCAGAGGGAGATTATGGAGAAAAAAGCAGAAGAGTCTCTTAAGGGATTCCAGCAGACAGTTTCGGCAATTGACGGTCAGGAGGTTCTTGTTTCCGTTAAAGTAGGGGATGAGGGCCAGTTATTTGAATCTGTCACAGCTCAAAAGATTTCTGAAAGATTAAAAGAAATGGGTTTTGATATTAAAAAGAGCCAGTTAGAGCTGGAAAATTCGATAAAGGAAGTGGGCGAGTTCCCAGTGAAAGTAAAATTTGAACATAATTTGGAAGCTGAGATCAGGGTTATTATCGTCGAAGAAAAAGAGTAAGTAGTATAATTTAAATAAAGGGATATAGACACTTTTGGCCATGCCAAAATTTATTTTTGTCGCCGGAGGGGTTATGTCCGGCGTAGGAAAAGGTGTAACTACGGCATCAATCGGAAGAATCCTTCAAAGCAAGGGTTTTAAAGTGTCTGCGATAAAGATTGATCCTTACGTTAACGTTGACGCCGGCACAATGAATCCTGTTGAGCACGGAGAGGTTTTCGTAACCAAAGACGGGGTAGAATGCGACCAGGATGTGGGGAATTATGAAAGATTTTTAGATGAGAACCTGACTACAGAAAATTACATCACCACAGGCCGGGTTTATGAAACCGTTATCCGCAAAGAAAGGAATCTGGAATATGGCGGAAAATGCGTTGAAGTCGTTCCTCATATACCAAACGAAGTAATATTTCGTATTCAAAAAGCGGCTAAACTGACAAAAGCCGATTTTGTTTTGATTGAAATAGGGGGAACGGTCGGAGAATACCAGAATCTTCTGTTTCTGGAAGCGGCCAGGATGATGAAACTCCAGTCTCCAAAAGACTTAGTTTTCGTTTTGGTCAGCTATCTGCCGGTTCCCAGAATGATAGGAGAAATGAAGACCAAACCCACCCAGCATGCCGTAAGGGCCTTGAATTCAGGGGGCATTCAGCCCGATATCATCATCGCCAGATCGGAAGTTCCTTTGGACCAGCCCAGAAAAAGAAAAATATCCATTTTCTGCAACGTTAAAGAAGAAGACGTCATTTCGGCTCCGGACATAGAGTCTATTTACGAGATTCCGATTAATTTTGAAAAAGATAATCTCGGCAGGATAATTTTGAAAAAGTTTGGGATGAAATCCAAGAAGGAAAACCTAAAAGATTGGAAGGATTTGGTGAATGTAATAAAAAATACCAAAAGGAAAGTCAGAATAGGCATTGTAGGGAAATATTTTGAAACAGGGGATTTTACCCTGGCCGATTCGTATATTTCAATAATCGAGTCCATAAAGCACGCCTCCTGGTTTTATAAAGCGAGGCCGGAGTTAACCTGGATATCGTCTGAAGTTTATGAAAAAAATCCGGCAAAGTTAAAAGAATTGAAAAATTTTCACGGTGTGATAGTTCCCGGCGGATTCGGAAGCAGGGGAGTGGAAGGAAAGATAAAAACCATTGAATTCTGCCGAAAAAACAAAATTCCTTACTTCGGACTTTGTTTTGGTATGCAGCTGGCTGTCGTTGAATTCGCCAGAAATATCTGCGGAATGCGGGATGCCCATACCACCGAAATCGTAAAGCATTGCAAATATCCGGTGATTGACGTTATGCCGGACCAGAAGGTTTTGCTTGAAGGTAAAAAATATGGGGCCACAATGAGGCTGGGCGAATATCCCTGTTTGGTTGAAGAAGGAACTTTGGCTCACGCTTGCTATAAATCAGCTGGTTGGGGAAAGGCTAATAAAAAGGGAGATATTCTGGTCCAGGAGAGGCATCGCCACAGATACGAGTTTAATAACGAGTTTTTGAAAGATTTAAAGAATAAAGGATTGGTTACTTCAGGAGTTAACCCGGAAAGAGATTTAGTGGAGATCGTTGAAATTAAAAATCATCCGTTTTTCGTAGGCACTCAGTTTCATCCTGAATTTAAATCAAGGCCTTTAAATCCTCATCCTTTATTCAGGGGATTCATAAAAGCCTGCCTGAAGAAATAGGAACCCCGCCTCGGGCGGGAATTTTGTTTTGCTGCGCTTATAAATAAAAAACTGGCAGAAAGAGATTCCTGCCAGCCTTAGCTGCCCCTCAAAATGGATGTCTGATTGCCTCAATGGGGCCTATCAGCCATCCTGCTGCCATTATCGCCGTTATTACCACTGCAATTTCTTTGCAAGGCAATAATTGGAAAAATGAAATTAAACTCGAGATTATCATATCCCTCCTCCCGATATGTTTATTTGTTAATTTCCGGTATTATTTTATTTCGACGAATTTAGTAACCTTTTTTGATCCGTCGAATCTTGTTTTTTTCTTCGTGCTAAAATGAACCAAGCCCTCCTTCAGGGAATATAAAGTATCGTCTTCTCCTCTTTTCACGTTCTTTCCAGGAAGGAATTTGGTGCCTCGCTGACGCACTATAATTTGTCCGACTTTAGCCTTCTGTCCGTCGTAGATTTTGACCCCAAGGTATTTCGGTTCAGAATCCCTTCCCAGTCTTGTAGCTCCTGTAGCTTTAGTTTTGGCCATATAAAAGCATGCTAACAAAATTAGTTCAATTTGTCAAAGGTCATCTGGATGATATTATCCTGGTAACAGGCGTTGTTTTGGTCTCTTTGCTCTCTTTTCTGGCAGGATATATTACGGCCAAGCAACAGCAAAAAGAGCCTATAAAAATTGATAAATATGAAACACTTGAAAATAGCTATTATTGGAGCCGGGATCTGCGGGCTTTATCTGGCCTGGAAACTGGCCAAAGAAGGTCATAGTGTCACTGTTTTTGAGAAGAGAGGAATGGTAGGGAAAAAGGCTTGTTCTGGCTTATTCAGTCACAGGATTTTGGAATTTATGCCAGAAAGCGAGAAATTGATTGAAAACAGAATAGATTCTGTTTTGATCCGCTTCCCGAAAAAAACGTTAAAGGTCCGTTTTTCAAAAAAGTTTCTCGTGATGAGCCACTTTGAGTTGGATAATTTGGTTTTGGGTCTGTCTGAGAAATCAGGGGCTAAAATAGTTTTAAATAATTCCGTAAATATTTTACCTGTAGGTTTTGACAGGATTTTGGGCTGTGACGGGTCTAATTCATTTGTGAGGAGGAATTTAAAGTTGCCAAGACCTGCTTTCAGGCTGGCTCTCCAGGGATTTGTTAATAGGGAGGATTATTCTTCTTTTGTTGAAACCTGGCCTATTAAAAAAGGCTTTATCTGGAAAATACCTCGGGGCAAGGAAACAGAATATGGGGTGATGGGAGATCCTAAAGAGATAAACGACGTTTTCGCTGATTTTTTAAACAAAAGAGGCATTAAGTTGGAAAGGATGGAGTCGGCCGTGGTGCCTGAAGGATTTTTACTGCCCCAGAATGAGTTAATTACTCTTTGCGGAGATGCGGCAGGACTCACCAAATCATGGTCTGGAGGGGGAGTTATCTGGGGGCTTACAGCCGCTGAGTTTCTATTGAAAAATTTCCCAGATTTTCTAAAATACAGAAAGGACATGAAAATGTTTTTTCTGCCAAAGATATTTTTTTCTAAAATGGCTACCAAGTTTGTATACCTCTTTGGGTTTAATTTCCCTTGGATTTTGCCTGAAAACTACAAAATTGAAGGAGATTTTCTATTTTAATTCCCATTTTCGATGGAGGCCCTATAAACTTTTATTTTATTTAAGTTTTAAACATGTCTAATACTCCAAACCATTTAGGTATAATTTTGGACGGGAACCGCAGATGGGCGAAAGAAAAGGGTTTGCCCGCTTTCGAAGGCCATAGGAGAGGCAGGGAGGTTACGAAAAAGGTGGTCAAATGGGTCAAAGATAAAGGAATTAGAATACTGACCCTTTTTGTTTTTTCCACCGAGAATTGGAAACGTACTAAAAAAGAAGTTGATTTTTTAATGAATCTGCTTGAACAGACTTTCAACGAGAAAGGAATCGGGGACTTAAACAAAGAGGGGATAAGAATTAAAATAATCGGCCAGAAGGAAAAGCTGCCTTCTTCTTTGCAAAAAAAGATAAAAGAGATTGAGGAGATGACCAAGAACAACAAGAGGATGTTATTGAATTTTGCTTTAAGCTACGGGGGCAGAGCCGAAATTATTGATGCTGTCAAAAATATAATCAAGAAGGAGATTTCTCCTGATAAAATCAATGAGGAAGTGATGAAGGAAAATCTTTGGACTTCTGACGTGGATTTGATTATAAGGACGGGCAAAGAGCAGAGAATATCCAATTTTTTGATCTGGCAAGCCGCTTATTCCGAACTTTATTTTTCTGATAAGTATTGGCCCGAATTTACCGAAAAAGATTTGGGAGAGGCTCTGAAGGAGTATTCCATACGCCGGAGAAGGTTTGGCGAGTAAGAACCCTGCCTTCGGCAGAACCTTGATTACTTCGTAAATAAGAACCCTGCCTTCGGCAGAACCTTGATTACTTCGTAAATAAGAACCCTGCCTTCGGCAGAACCTTGATTACTTCGTAAATAAGAACCTGCCTTCGGCAGAACCTTGATTACTTCGTAATTAAGAACCTGCCTTCGGCAGAACCTTGATTACTTCGTAAATAAGAACCTTGCCTTCGGCAGAACCTTGATTACTTCGTAAATAAGAACCTTGCCTTCGGCAGAACCTTGATTACTTCGTAAATAAGAACCCTGCCTTCGGCAGAACCTTGATTACTTCGTAAATAAGAACCTTGCCTTCGGCAGAACCTTGATTCTTTCGAAATAAAAGAAAAACCCCAGGTTGACCCTGGGGACAAAAGAAATCGTCTTTTAGTTTGTTCCTTATATTAAGACGGTTTTAGAAAGGTTTTATTACATAACAGAGTTAAAAATATGGCAAGATTTGTTTCCGGCGGTTCTCTGTCTCAGTTTCAAAATTTTAATAGAGAAGTATATGGTTTGCCAGATGACAGGCTTTTTTCTCTTTCTGACTTGTTATCCAATCAGGAGCGTTTTGCAATGAGGGCTTTAAAAGGAATCAGGAAGGGAGATACGGAAAAACTTAAAAGCAATCTTTTGATTTCTTTCTCCTGGCTGACGGCAATAGCCGGCAGATTACATATTGATATGGAGGAGGTGATATGGAAAAGATTTCCTTTTGTTTGTTCTTATTGTGGGAAACAGCCCTGTTCCTGCAAGAAGATAAAGTTAGCAAGCAGAAGAAAGTTAGCGGTTAAAAGTTCCCTTAAACCGAAGAGTTTAGCCGGTTTTCAAAAGATGTTTTCTCTTGTTTATCCTGCAGATTCCAGGACTCTCTTTGAAGCAGGGGTTCATTTAGCAGAAGAGATAGGGGAATTAAACGAGGTTATCCATTTCTTTTCAGGGGAGCATAAGGCCAAATATTTTGAGGAGATCAAGAAAGAGATTGCAGATGTTGTGTCGTGTTTTTTCAGCGTTGCCAACTCGGCCAAAATTGATATAGCTGCAGGGTTGGCAAAAATGTATGGCAACAACTGTCATGTCTGCCATAAAGCTCCCTGTGTCTGTAATTTTTCTTTCGTGGCTAAGTTTGAGTCCTAAATTGACAAATAATCGTTTTTATCTTATTTTAAGGACGGAACAGTTCTTTCTATACATTATATTTCGGAGGATGATAAATGAATTTGAGCAAGTCAGGTTTATTTGAACTGGCAAAGGAGCAGGCGCTATCGATTGTAAAGATAGAGTGCGAGATTAAAGATTATCCGAGAACGAGCGACTACCCGGTAGAAATTTTAGTGGAAACAGAAAATTTTCCGGTTGTCTTTTTTGTGCCGAGGAAGTTTATTTCGTATATAAATTTCCTCGACAATAAAGTTCCCGTAGCCGAAATCTACGCTATCCAGCTTGAGCGCGGTAATCCTGATTCAAAGTACGTAATCAAGGTTATGAATTTATTGAAAGAGATAAAGCTTTCAGCTCCCTTCAATCCTAAAAAGGATAAAGTGCATACTTTCGATATTCTTGAAGAATTGTTTGGAAAGAAATTTAGAATAACACTGCCGTTGATTCTTTTTGAGAATTAGCGGTTTTTTTTATTGCTTTTAGCCGCTGTGGAAAACTAGCGGTTTTCTTATTTGATAATTTTTCCTATAATTAAAACGTACTTGTTCTTTGACATTACCTTTTTTTCATATTTTTCTCCAAGCTCCCGGGTATTTCGACCTCGACCCGGGAGTTTTTATTTTTGTGTCGTATAATCTATGAGCGAGGAGCCAAAGCCACAGGGACTTGATTTTTTATTAAATAAGGCTTATTATCCCATATGGAAACTTACCAATTAGGAGGATTGTTTTGTTTGTAGCAGCAGTAGACGGATTACCAGGGTCGGGTAAAACAACAGCTATTAAGCTGTTGTCTGGGCGGTTTAGGTCATTAGGGATGTCATTTAAAAGGAATAGTATAGGAAGTGCTCATTCGGCGGAATTTGTAATACCCGAGGCCAAAAAATATAAATTTGGCCATCCAAAACGCGCTTGCTTTCTTTTTAATATGCGCATGAATCAGCTTGCTGCGGCGGAGATAGAAAGCAAATCTTATGATATCGAAGTAATGGATAGGTTTTTGGGGTCGTCATTTGCTTACGATATTAACGGTAATCAGATTCCTCCAAAATATTTGGAATGGGGAAAACAGGCTATTAAGGCGAAAGTAGATCTTATTTTGTTTTTTGACGTTCCTTTCTCTGTAGCTCGTTCTAGAAAAGAGTCAAAAACAATGAGAGACGCTGATTTTGCTCAAAAACTGGAGCAGAGCTATTGTCGGGTTGCACGCGAGCAAAATTGGATACGCATAGATGCCACCCAATCTCCAGAAAAAGTGGCGGATGATTGCTATAACATAATCATCGCCGAGTTCAGGCGAAAGCAGATTATCCGGATTATAAGCCTGTTGAGGTCAATAAGCCTGTTGAGGTCAATCCTCAACAATAAATCCTCAACAAGTCGTTACCGCTAGGTGGCCTAGCGGTTTTTATTTTATGCCACCCAATCTATGAGTGAATTGCTTGACAAAGCGTTAATTTCAGCATATAATGGCGGTATAGCTGAATCTCGCAGTTTTTAATCTTTAGAGAATACTCTTATATAAAAACCCAGAGACTAACTAGTCCCTTTTTTATTTGTAATGACTAGATGCTATAAAAGTAATTCTAACTAAAAGAATATGTACACAAGAAGTTTCAACAGAGTTAACAGCGCAAGGCCAAGAAAGTTTTTATTCAAATCTTCTCAATTTAAAAAGAGAGGGGGTTCTTCAAGTAGGGGACAGAGAGGAGAAAATATAGATCCTGCTAAGTTTATCAATAAAGCAACTAAGGTTAGAGGAGTTGAGAATTTTATACCCGAACATAAGTTTCAGGATTTTAAAGTTGATCAGAGATTAATACAGGCCGTTATGAATAAAGGGTATAAGATGCCTACGCCTATTCAGGACAAGGTTATCCCTCATGTTATCAATGGTTCTGATCTGGTTGGGATAGCTAATACCGGCACAGGGAAAACAGCAGCTTTTCTCATACCTTTAATCAATAAAGTCATAGTTAACCCGAGAGAGCAGGTTTTGATTGTTGCTCCAACCAGAGAGCTCGCTATACAAATAGACCAGGAATTTAAATTCTTAACCAAGGGAATAAGAATGTTTTCTGTTTGCTGCGTCGGAGGAATGGGCATCGGGAAACAAATCTCAGATCTTCGCTATAGTCACAACATAATTATCGGAACTCCGGGAAGGTTAAGAGATCTGATTGCAAGAAAAATGATTAATCTGTCCAGATTTAATACCATAGTATTGGACGAAGCAGACAGAATGCTTGATATGGGATTTATCGCCGATACGCGTTTTATAATGAACGGCATGCCCAGAGAGCGCCAGGTACTTTTTTTCTCAGCGACTATTTCTCATGAGATAGAAAAACTTATCAGAGAGTTTCTTAGAGATCCGGTCAGAATTTCAGTGAAGACCAGGGATACCGCAGAAAACATTGAACAGGATGTTATCAGAATACAAAATGGTAATACCAAGCTAAGCATTCTTAATAACCTTTTAAGCAAGGAAGAGTTCAACAAAGTTCTTATCTTCGGAAGAACCAAACATGGGGTGGAAAAATTATCAAGAATTCTTTCTAATAACGGCTTTAAGGCGGATTCCATCCATGGGAATAAAAACCATTCTCAAAGACAAAAAGCGTTAGGTCTGTTTAAACAAAACCAGATTCAAATTTTAGTGGCAACCGATGTTGCGGCCCGCGGACTTGATATTGCCGATGTCAGTCATGTTATAAACTACGATATACCCTCAACTTACGATGATTATATTCATCGTATTGGACGTACCGGCAGGTGGAATAAACTAGGCATGGCTTTGACATTCATCGATTAGACATTATGAATAAAAAAAATCGCCAAAAAAGGCGGTTTTTTGATTGGACTTGATTTTTTATATACTGAGAATAGTATTGTGCGACATTAATAGGATAATAGGGCGGGGTAGGGGAATTGTGCCTTTTTCGGGCAAAGACGGCCTAGAAAGGCAATTTAGGGCTAAAAATGGCCTATTCTAAGGCTAGTTTTGAGATATTCTTATGCCCCTTATTTAAGGGTTTTAGCGATTGATTCGGCTACTGAAACCCATTTAAATCCTTGGGGCCTTTTTGACTTGTATTCCTGCATTGATTTTTGAATTTCTATCAAGCGCGAGAAGTCCTGTTTATTCCAACTAGTTTTTGTGAAACCTTTAAGTCCTGCTTTGACATTCATAGTTTTCCTTTTATTCCGGCGAATAATCTCAATCGCCTCGGCCCACAATTCAAAATCTTTATTTTGGTTCATAATCTAAATTTATTATTCTTTTAAGCTATGAAATTGCCTGTGAGTCTCCCGGAGTCTTTTTGAGGTAACGGAGGCATAAATTTGGGTGGTGCCGATATTCTTATGTCCCAAAAATTCCTGAATGGTTCTTAAATCAACTCCCTGGCTTAATAAATCGGTGGCAAAAGAATGACGAATTGTATGGCAAGAGGTAAAAGTAGGGATGCCTGCCAAAATAGCGTATCTCTTCACAATATTTTCCATTGAACGGGGAGAGAGGCGTTTTTCCTGGCTCGTCGGCCCTTTATAGCTGATAAACAAAGCCTTATCTTTATCTTTCCGCGTTTCAAGATACTTTCTCAGCCACTTTATGGCCCTTTCAGAAAAATAAACCGGGCGGGGCCTGCTGCCTTTGCCGATAACTACAATTTCCGAATCCTTTAATTCGGGAGTAATTTTGACTTGATCCCTGCTCAGACTCACTAATTCGGCCACTCGTAATCCTGTGGAAAAGAAGGTCTCCAAAATGGCCCGGTCTCTGAGGCCGGTAGATGTGGAGGTGTTAGGCGCCTCCAGCAGTTTTTTTATCTGGTCAAGACTGAGAAACTTAATAGCTCTCTCATTGATTTTTGATTTACCTAATTTAACCTTCTCTGACGGCAAGGATAATATATCTCGGTCGGTAAAATAGTTCAAAAGATTCCTGAGAGCTATAAGATAGTAGTTTTGGGTGGATCTTTTTAGAGGCTCTTTCGTGTACTTATTGAAGCTTTGAGACAGGAAAATCCTATATTTCCTTATTTGTTCTTCGGTAATCTCATGGGGGAGTAGATTTTTCAAATTATTGGCAGACAGCCAAGAAGAGAATTTAGCCAAGAACCTGCCATAAGTTTCCTGGCTTTTATTGCTTAAACCTTTTTCTATATCTAAATATTCTAAAAAACCATTAATATGTTCAATTATAGACGTTGTGTCTTTTTTCATGCTAAGGGGGAGTGGCCGTTAGTTATTATAGTATACTTCGGTAAAGAACCATTATGCGAAGTATACTGTATTCATAATAAGAGGTTAAAAGACCCCTGTCAAGCACTCCCCCCAAGGATTATGGTCTATATTTAAGAGAGTACATCTATTTATTGAATTATTTATTTTATTTTATTTAAAAATATCGAAATCAAAATTAGAAATAAAAATTATAAAGAGAAAATAAAAACCCGTCAATTCCCTACCACCAGGAGGTATGGCTGGGTTTTGGCGGTCCCGACTAAGCGTCGCACAATATTAAGCTACTTAAACTGGATTACGAATAGCCCTTTTTCTTTGATTATCTCCCTCTGTCCGAAGTCATCAAGCCCGAAATTCATAACAAAGTCCACTGTTTTCTCAATCTTTCTTCCTGAGTATTGTTTAGTTTCGGGATCCCACTCTTCCAGTATTAAGGTATCCCCTTCTTTAATATCAAAGTCGGCCACCCTTAAATCAAACCTCTTTTTACCGGAGGAAACTATATCAAAATACTGGGGCCAAAGTTTCTTTTTGATTATTGCCATATATTTTTTAAATTACCACTTTATTACAAATTCATGATATGGGTCGTGCCTGAAAATACACTTTGTTTCTTCGCAATCAACTAACCCTTTCGTTACCATTTGGGCTACGGCACGGAAATATCCAACAAGATATTGGCAATGGAATTCGTTGAGGCCGAAATTAGTAAGCCTCAATATCACTCTCTTTTCTTTTTCGTTATATTCTATTAGCTCAATTTTTCCTTCGGTATGATATTTATTCCACATTTTTGGGGCTGATTTTGCCGCCTGTTCTATTGAAACAAAATATTTCATGAAAAGCCTTTGGATAGGGGTAAGTTTAACATCTGCCTCGCCCATTTCTTGAAAATCATCGTCACTGAAGTTAAAAAGCCTTTTTGCGGCCAGCAGGGTGGCTGATACCAGCCATAAAGGCTTAAATTCCATCGGATCTATTTTTCTGTATTCTACCTTGTATCCTATTTTTTCCATCAGGTCTTCCACTTGTTTCAGTCCCCTCTCCCCTTCTCGTTTAAAGATAAACTCACCGATATTTCTCGGGCCGTTTCCCCTCAATTCTCCCTTAACTTTCGTCATTTCATCAAATTCGTCTTTTAAAATTATCTGTGGCATATTTTTAATTCTGTTAAGAATCAAGGTTTTTCTTATTTTTAAGCCTCGGCGATAAATTAAAGTTCTGCAGAAGGCAAGTTCTCGCTTTCCCAATTCTTTGGTTCTACCCGGTTTTATCCATGACGCATATTCCGTCTTTTACGCCGTTGAATATGTTCAGCAGTTTTTCTTCAAGCTCAGTCATTTTTTCCTCAGGTTGTTTAATTTTTTTATTTGTAGCGGTCATATTTCTATTTTAACTTTTCTCAAAAAACCTTACAAGAGTAATAAAAAGAGGCGGACAGACTGCCGCCCAGTTTTTGTTTGCGCCCGCGTAAGACTGTAGTTAATTTCTCAACGCCAGCGCCTCGGTTATGTGTGCCCTACCTTCCAGGATAAATATGTCCTCGATGTCATTTTTTGAAAGACCTGATATCAATAATACGGGAAGTTTCACCGCCGATATTGACAAAGATCGTCTCCCTCGGACCTTTATAGAAAGATCTACCGACCCCCCGTTCTCTTTAGTGAACACCCCTTTCATTTTAAATTCAATGCCTTTTTCTTTCAGCCTCCTTGTAATTTCCGTGCAATCTCCGTTCTCTGGATCGGTTATGAGTAAAGCAGAGTTTATATTCTTAGGTTCTATCGTATCCATATCAAAACCTCCTTTTATTACATTCTATTGGTTTATTTATAAAAATCAACCCCGGACAAAGAAAAGAGCCAAGCGAGAAAGAACGGGATGCTTGGCCTTTATAGTTTTTTTTGTCGCAATTACAGATGAATTGCGAGAAGGTTGTTAAGGTGCCGTGTTTGGCGCTAAAACCGGGAGAGGAAGGTGATGCTTATTAAGATGATCAACCGGCTGATGGAAGCCTATGCGGTGAGATACCGCCAATCTTGCTGGTCGCTGTGCGACCTGAGCGCTGGGCCCGACTGACAAACGCTAATCGGGTGTGTAGAGTTCCCATCGGTTCTCGTGCCCCTTCTCTTCGTTTCGGCCGAATCGGGCATTATGAGCGGCGCGCCGACCGCTAACGTCGTACAAGCATTCCTTTCCCCTCCCACTTTAATAGTAGTATCTTAAGGGATCTTGTCAACCCTCTATTTCAAAGCTTCTTTTATCTTTTACTCTCTGAAGATATTTTTTTGAAATTAGCTTAAATAAAAAAAATCGAAGGCGCAAGCAATCTGCCTGAGCCTTTTAATTATCTCAACCGTGACTATAAGTCGCGGATAGTATTAAAGAACAGTTAATATGTTCGGCGAAGGGAAGCTTACAAACGGGGCATCATTGTGGGCGGGCGCGTACCTATCCGCCGTGTTAGACACGGCCCCGGCCCCCAATCGTCTGGGTGGCCTCCTCATTATCGCGCCTTGGCCCTATATCGCTTACTGCATGAAAGACCCTCAAAAACGCTTCTATCCTTCGCCGAACGGTCGCAGTTGAGGTCAGAGCCTAAATGTGTACATCGACCCTTCCACAAATAAGTTCTCCCTCAAGGCACTTATATAGTAGCATATTATAATATTATTGTCAAGGGCAGTAAATTGATAAGAAAACCGCTGAGAATTCTCAACGGTTTACAATCAAATGCCTTATAATACGCCTATTTTAAAGCCTCTTTTATCTTCTGCCAGAGATTCATGATGGTCGTTTTAGCGCTTGGCCAGTCCCCCTTTATCTCCTCTTTCTCTTTTTGGAATTCTTCTTCGATAACCGGCTTCCTTTCTTCTATCTCTTTTTGCACATTAGGAGATAATTTAGAAAGAATGTTTATCTTAAACCAGCCATACATTTTTTCCCAAACAGGCAGAACATCATTTTTAAAAATGTTTTCTAAAATTTGGGGCAGGCTCTTTGACGTCTCCAACCCCTTTTGTCCCAGATCCTTAATTTCTTCCCAGTTTTCCGGCACAGTAGCCGTCCCGTTCTGGGCAAAAGAAAAGGCAGGCATTAAGACCCCGATAACCGTTAAAAATAGAATAGTTTTTTTGATCATAAATTTTGATAAAAATTTACAGGGTCCCGCTATCGGGAATCATAATAATTTTGCTTCTTTTACTCTTTTTAAAGTTTTTTCTCTGCCTAAAATATAGGCTATGTCAAAGGGGCCGGCTGAAGCCTGCTTCCCGGACAGAGCTACTCTCAAGGGCCACAAAATCTTTCCCCTATCCCCTGTTTTCTCGGTTTCTTCTAATAAAACCTTTTCAATATTTTCTTTTTTCCATTCATCAGGTTTTATTTTTGACAATATCTTTTCTGCTTCGCTCAAATAATTGGAAATTTCTTTGTCAGTCATATCGTCCCACTTTAAAAGATTTTTATCGTAATCCAGTTTTTTCTTAAAGAAAAAGTCGGTAAGCCCCTGAATCTCTGAAAGCTTCTTTAATCTCTCCTGGTAAATTAAAATTATCTTTTGCAATTCCTCAAAACTAATTTCCTCTCCGGTTTCCCTGATTTTGTATTTGGGGCTATCCCCGTTTTTAAATAGTTTTAATTTTTCAGAAGACATGTTAATCTATTTTTTCAATTAACCCCGCATCAACCAAATAAGGCAGGCATAATTCAGTTATTTTTTCAGCTGATTTTTGCCTGATATAGAAGCCGTTCAGGAAATCAAGCCTTTTTACGTTAAAAACAGCTGCTCCCCTTTGGATTCCCGACAAAGCAAACTCTTTCGTCAAAGAAGGTATGGTATAAATTTCCCTTTCTGTCCCGGGATTCCAGCCTAATAGAGCAATAAAATTAATAATGGCTTCTGGCAGATATCCCTGTTTTTTGTACTCTGAAACAGATGTTGCCGCATGCCTTTTGGAAAGTTTGGTTCTGTCCGGCCCCACGATCAAAGGAAGATGACCGTAAACAGGGTGGGGCAGGCCCAAGGCTTCCTGAAGGAGAATTTGTTTTGGGGTATTGGAAATATGGTCTTCTCCCCTTATCACATGGCTTATCTTCATTTCATAGTCGTCTATTACCACGGCAAAGTTATATAAAGGAGTATCAAGGTTTTTGGCAATAACCGTATCCCCCATCAAACCGGTATCAAATTCTATCTTGCCCCGGACCAGATCATGAAAAATCACTTTTTTTGAAAGCAATCTGAACCTGATTACCGAAGGTTTTCCCTCTTTCAGATATTTTTCAATTTCTGCCTTGGGAAGCCTCCCGCATTTCCCCGAATACTTAGGATTTTCGCCTATAGACAGCTGATACTGCCTTTGGGCTTCCAGTTCCTCTTCTGAGCAGAAACAATGATAAGCCTTATCCTCTTCAAGAAGTTTTTTCAGGTATTTTTTGTAAATATCCAGCCTTTCTCTTTGTCTGTAAGGGCCGTATTTTCCCCCGAGATCAGGCCCTTCTGTCCATTCAATTCCCAGCCATTTCAAACTGTCAATGATATCTTTATCAAATTCAGGAGAAGACCTTTCGATATCGGTGTCTTCTATCCTTAAAACAAAATCACCTTTGTATTTTTTGGCAAAGAGAAAATTAAACAGGGCGGCTCTGGCTAACCCGATATGCAAAAATCCTGTCGGAGAAGGCGCTATCCTAAGTCTGACCTCGCCTGTTTTGAATAATTTTGATTCGTCAATTTCCATAATTATTTACTGGTCAGATAATCAATAAAATACTGAGCGATGGTTTTTGCCGCTTCGGGTTTGGCAAATTCAAGGGCGGCCTTTCTCATTTTTCCCAGCTCATTAGGATGCATGAAAAGGAATTTCAGCTTTTGAACAAAGAAATGGGAAGTGAAGTTTATTTCTTCCATTACTATTGTAGCTCCGTTTTCGGCATAGATATAGGCGTTTTTAACCTGGTGATTCTGGGCGGATTCAGTCAAAGGAATCAGAATGCTCGGTTTGCCGCTGGCTGCAATCTCAAATATACTGCCCGACCCCGCTCTGCTTATTATTATGTCGCAAACAGAGTAGGCCTGCTTTATAAGTTCTTCTTTCAGAATCGGATAGAGATGATAGCTTTTCTCCAATTCTTCGGTAATAATTGATTTTGATTCTGATTTAACCTGCCTGTAATTTTTCTCGCCGCACTGGTGTATCACCTCGAATGTTTCCAGCATATCTGCCAGATCCTCAAGGATTTCATCATTAACTCTTTGTGCCCCCTGGGAACCTCCTAAAATCAGAACAACGGGCTTGTCGGACTCTATTTTAAACAGTTTTTTCGCTTCGTCTTTTGACCCCTCTAATATCTCTCTTCTTATCGGGTTTCCCGTCAGTATCATTTTTCTCGGGGGAAAATATTCAGTTCTGGGAAAAGATACAA
>Ga0265595_1000688_pt1 | contig 28622 bp, 29 predicted proteins | sample saktaG_15_FD_190148 | JGI IMG/M metagenome (GOLD analysis project Ga0265595, IMG submission 190148) | Saline water microbial communities from Sakinaw Lake, British Columbia, Canada - sak_2013_06_06_50m | ecosystem: Environmental > Aquatic > Non-marine Saline and Alkaline > Saline ...
GCCGCTGCATAGCCGTGGCTTTGGCCGGGCCGGCACCTTATAATGTGCGACGGGGAGCGGATGCTCCCGTTCGCGGGGGAACGGAGGTTGGACAAAAAAAATTCAGAGATGAATGATATGGAAACCATAATTGAGAATAGAAAGGATGTGGCCGAGCCGGATCAGATTGTGTCCGGTACGGCCGGGAAGGTGTACCGCATCAGTGTTGTGCGCACGCATTACCATCACTACAACATCTCGGTCCGGACACGCTCGCTGCCAAATGAACTCCGGCTGATCCATGAACCAACGCCGATCATTTCCGATGAAGGGAAGGGGCTGGCATGACCCGGGGGCCGTTGCCGAAGAAGGCGATTGCTGCGGCACAGGATGTCGGAGCCGGACGGGGCACGGTGCTGGACGCGGCGGGGATGCAGGAATCCCACCATGATTTCACCATCTTTAGTCCCGGCTGCACGGTGTTTGTCCGGGTCAAGCGGATCCGGACGCATGTCGCCGACCCGCAGGAGATTGCAGGAATGTTCGGAGAGGATGTCCACATGATCCGCAGGATACCGCTGACTCTGGTTGTTGCCCGGGAGATCTGGACGTTGTCCCCGTGGGATTGCTGGCAGTACTTCCTTATCCTTGATGACAGGATTATTGAGATCCGGCGGGATGGGACTCCGGTATTGCCGGCCGTGCCTGCGGCAGGAGAGAACCCAGCTCCCATCAGCCCGGTCCCTGTCGCGGCCGGGAACGGGAATACTCCTGTTCCGGCAATGGCCGGAAATGATTTCGCTCCATTACCCGGGACGGCTGTCACAGGTTCGACGCCGCCCGGAGATACGGAGGCTCCAACCAACCCGGCCCCGGCCATACCCGGGAATGTTTCCTCCACTTCCCCCGGGACGGGTTTCCCCTCTCCCTCTCTAACGGTGACACCGGGATGAGACCCCCTTTTTGGATCTCTCCTGTCTCTAAGTAATGAGGTATGCCAAAAATACCGATCGGAGGCCAGTTTGGGTGTATTTCCGGGTAAACCAGATTTTCGCGACCGGCCTGTTTCTGGGGTTTTTCGACCCCATTTCCCCGATTATCTTTATAATCCCGCAGAATCGGGAATGGACGATTTTGCGGGGAGAGAAACCGGCCAGTTTAAACCTGTTTGGACTGAAGAACGCCTTCCGGGTTACCTAGAATACGTGGAATACAGAAAAACCCTGTTTTTCTTAGAAGTTCGGGATCCGTCCGTCTTGACGGACCCTCACTTATGGGAAAATGGGGAGTTTTGAATCCGGTACTTCTAGGGATGATCCGGCCTGACCACCCATAATCAAGATCACTCGCCGGGGACCTAACTAACAATCCTCCATCTACGTCTCATCTCTCCGGTATATTGAAAAATGCCCTTCCGGGCTCAATTTGGGCGTATTTTCCTCAAAACCGGATTTTCGCGACCGGCCAGTTTCAGGGGTTATTTGACACAGTATCCCAAATTATCCATTTAATCGGGCAGAATCGGGAATGGACGATTTTGCGGGGAGAGAAACCGGCCTGTTTAAACCTGTTTCAGCTAATGATCGTCTTCCGGGTTACCTGATATATGGGGAAATGGGGACAGGGGGAATTCTGGTTCTGTTGACTCTCAGCAAGTCGAAGATTTTTATCTTCTCCTGTTTTGGGCCTGATGACCCTCAGCAAATTGAAGATTTTTATCTTCTCCTGTTTTGGGCCTGATGACCCTCAGCAAATTGAAGATTTTTATCTTCTTCTCTTTCGGGTCTGATGACCATCAACAAAAAGAAGAACCGAATGGAAGATCCAATAATTACTTTAGTCCATGAAAATGACAAAGGAAGAACGTGAACGGCTCTGGTCCGAGCGGATGGAGATCACGATCGGGGGCGTCGAGCTTTATTCAAGTCTCATCGATACCCCAAAAGGGAAAAACGTTGAAATTTTTCATGACTCGGTCTTCAAAGGTGAGGGCGAGCATGAGTGGATGATGGAAACTACGAGCCTGCTGAACGCGATGTCCGAGAATATCATTGCCGGGATGGATGACGAGGCAAAGGAACGGATCCTCCAGATGGTGAAGCAGGACAACGGGAAGTCAAGACTCATGTACCGGCTGGTCCTGACAAGAAAGCTGGCCGGGACCGGAAAGAAAATGCTCAAGATCTCGGATTATATTGATCCGGAGTTCCAGCGGCTTGATCCCGGGGTTGTGAAGAGAGGGGCGGCAGTGCGAAAGGTTGTGGAGGAGGTATTGAGCGGTGAGAAGTGAGGGAAGAATTCTCCCCCATCAAACCCATTTTTTCGCGATGCCGGAATCCGTTTAAGGCCAAAAAGACAAAAAGGTATATTAGTCCAAAAAGGTAAAATAAGAGCTGGTGTGTGGAAGGATGAAGACGTATGATCAAACAACTGAAAAAATTCTCATTACCCCGGGTACAAAGCAGGATCTCAACGCACTCAAGCAACCTGGCGAACGGTATGGGGATGTCGTGGCCCGGCTGGTTCGGGAACAGAAGCAGCAGGATTATATCGCCCATGTCTTACGGGTTGCGAAGGAGGGCGATTTCGTCCGTATGGACAGCGATGAGGAATATGCACGGATACGGGACGGGGTGAGGCGGTCTGCACCTCGAAATCGATCGGCAAGTGCTGGAGTACGTTAACAGCCTGCCGGAAAAGGACCGACGGATCATCAAGGAGCATCTCGTCCAGCTCGAAGATCCCCTCACTGCACGCGATACCGAACACATCCGCGATGGCGTCTGCTGTATGAATATCGCCCATTCTTACACGGCATTTTTTGTCGTGTTCAAGGACTGCGTCCGGATTGTGGATGTCGATACTATCGAGCGGGCGCACAAGAAATATAAGCGGTTCTGATTTGATCAGGATCCTGCCTTTTTGGATTTTTTCAGGCTGCTGATGGAGCGTTGCATACGCGGGCGATGATTTTTCCGTGAGCCTGCAGGACGCCCTGCTCGCAGCCACCGACCTGACAAACGCCCACGTGGGCACACCGGCACACGACCCGGCGGACGACTCGTTCTCCGCGACAATCCGGTGTCACGATGCGAACGGCGAGCTGTACAACGTCACGTTCAGCCGCGACCGGGTCACGGTAACGTCCTACTCGGAACTCGAAGCCTGATGGCTTCTCCTGTCTCATGTCTGCAACATTCGACACGAGGCATCCTCGCAAAGGTCGAGGTTTGGGCGGACACCGTTTCGGAGCTCGCTTGAACTGGAGGCAATGATCATGGAAACCGAAGTGCAGATAACACTCCTGTTCCTTGGAGCAGGAATCCTTGCCTACGTGATCATCCCCGGGTTACTCGTGATCTGGGACAGAGTCCTCGACTACATGGGCGGAGCGAACGGCAAAGCGTGAATGCCGAAAGGCATGAAACGTGAGAAGAACGAAGTTCTTCGACCGTGAGCTTGAGAAGCCATCAGGCTTCGAGTTGTTGAGGGTCGGAGACCTGAAACACAAGAAGCCATCAGGCTTCGACTACTGAACAAATCAAAGAACGCGCTTTTATATTCGCGTGAAGTCAGCCGGGCAGGGGAGAGATCCCCTGCTCATTTTTTATCCGTTTCCCGCAGCGGCACATGCAAAGGATTTTTCCGCTATACCCATAAGATCGTTTCAGGTGCAAAATCATGTTCCAAAAAACGTTCCATGTAACATCACAGCGCGAAGGGGAGATCATAAACATCACACCGGATGTAAAAAGGATTGTAAGCGAGAGCAGGGTAAAGGACGGGCTCGTCCACCTATTTGTCAGACACTCGACTGCCGCACTCACCACGATCGAGTTTGAGCCCGGCGTACTAGCCGATCTCTCCCGTGCGCTGTCGGTGTTCGCACCTGATAGTGCAGAGTACGCCCATAACGCAAAATGGGGCGATGGCAACGGCCGGTCTCATGTGAAGGCAGCGCTGGTCGGCCCCTCGCTAACCGTGCCGGTGGAAAACAGGGAGCTCGCTTGCGGCACATGGCAGCAGGTTGTACTCCTCGAACTGGACGTGAATGCGGGACGGGAGCGGACGGTTGTGTGTACGGTGACCGGATAATAACAAAAATGTACTAGTGCTCCAAAAACCGTTTTCATGCTCTTTGATCAGGTTATGGATGGAGCATATGCCATAACGTATCAGGTTTGAATCGTGTTGATTGAAAAATGGTAAAAATCCTCCGACCCCCTTCATACATATTACTGATGGGGAAATGGAATTCCGCCTCAACCGAAGGCCTTTTACCATCTTAATTGAAATCTACGTGGAACAACGCATTGTCCCGTATGCAATGGCGACTCGTTGATAGCAGAGATGGTATCGATCCGGATTGACTCGGGGATTTTAAAAGGTAAGGTACCATTTTTGGATGGAACGAATTAATGCAATCTATTGATATCGGGTCCGTGACCGGGCTCACTGGCAAAGAAGCACAGGAAAAACTGCGGTCTGAGGGGTATAATGAACTCCCCACCCAACAGAAACGGAGCATTTTCTGGATAATTTTTGAAGTTATCCACGAACCAATGTTTCTCCTTCTTGTTGCATGCGGCCTGCTCTATTTTTTGCTCGGTGATATTCAGGAGGGCCTGATGCTGATGAGCTTTGTGCTTGTCATCATTGCGATCACGGTCTACCAGGAGCAGAAGACTGAACGGGCGCTTGAAGCACTCAGGAACCTCTCCAGCCCGCGGGCACTGGTGATCCGGGACGGTGAACAGAAACGGATTCCGGGTCGTGAGGTTGTAACCGGTGACATGCTCATCCTCTCCGAGGGCGACCGTGTTCCCGCGGATGGCGTCCTGCTCTCCTCCATCAATGTCTCGGTGGACGAGTCACTCCTTACGGGGGAATCTGTCCCGGTCCGTAAAATATCCTGGATAGCGGGTATGCAGTCTGACCGCCCGGGCGGTGATGACCAACCGTTCGTCTACTCCGGAACACTTGTTGTCCAAGGGCAGGGTCTCGCCGGGGTCAGGTCGACGGGCATAAAAACCGAGATGGGGAAGATCGGGGCGGTATTGCAGAGTGTCGAACGGGAAGAGACCCGGTTGAAGGGGGAGATCTCACGGATCGTCCGGACGATTGCTCTTATCGGAGTCTCCCTGTGTGCCATCATCGTGGTGGTGTATGGTTTTACCCGTTTCAACTGGATCGAGGGATTCCTTGCGGGAATTACCCTTGCCATGGCGATTCTGCCCGAAGAGTTCCCCGTTGTCCTTACGGTATTCCTTGCGCTGGGAGCGTGGAGGATCTCCCAAAAAAACGTGCTGACCCGTCAGGTCCCGGCGATAGAGACGCTTGGTTCGGCAACAGTCCTCTGTGTTGACAAAACCGGCACACTCACCCAGAACCGGATGTCAGTTAAGAAATTTTTTGCACTGGGAAAGATGTGCGAGAACGATGCCAATTCATCAAATTCTGTCCCTGACATCTGCCATGAAGTTGCTGAGTTCAGTATTCTCGCCTGTAAAAAGGATCCTTTCGATCCGATGGAGAAGGCACTCATCCAGCTTGCTGACGGGGATTTTGGGAGAACCGAGCATATCCATACCAGCTGGGAGCATATCCTGGAATATCCCCTTTCACCAGACCTCCTTGCCATGTCAAACGTATGGCGGTCACCTGATGGCAATGAATATATTATAGCGGCAAAAGGGGCGCCGGAAGCCATTGCAGATCTCTGCCATTTTGACCCAAAGATGCTGCAGGACCTGTCAGTGCACATCAATACAATGGCGGTGGAAGGCCTCCGTGTGCTGGGGGTGGCAAAAGCCTCGTTTTCCCGGACAGAACTCCCCGGTGAACAACATGACTTCACTTTTAAATTTCTGGGGCTCGTCGGGTTTGCCGATCCAGTACGCCCGCAGGTTACGGAGGCGGTCAGTGAATGTTATTCTGCAGGGATCCGGGTGATCATGATTACCGGGGACTATCCCCTGACTGCACAGAATATTGCCCGGCAGATCGGTCTTAAGAACGCCGATTACTGTTTAACCGGGGCCGAACTGGAGACACTCAGTGAGGATAATCTCCGGGAGCGGATCGGTTCTGTCACCATCTTTGCACGGGTTGTCCCGGAACAGAAACTCAGGATTGTCAATGCATTAAAGGCAAACGGTGAAGTTGTCGCCATGACCGGTGACGGAGTGAATGATGCCCCCGCGCTGAAATCCGCGGATATCGGTATCGCGATGGGTGGCAGGGGGACAGATGTTGCCCGGGAGTCCTCGTCGCTCGTTTTGCTTGATGACAATTTCACGTCAATTGTGTCTGCGGTGAGAGTGGGGAGAAGAATTTTTGATAATTTAAAAAAGGCTATGGCATATATTTTCTCCATCCATGTCCCGATTGCGGGCATGTCGCTCATCCCTGTTCTGTTTAACCTGCCGCTCGTCCTGCTGCCGGTACATATCGTCTTTTTGGAACTGATCATCGATCCCGCATGCTCTATCGTGTTTGAGTCGGAAAAGGAAGAGCAGGACGTGATGAAGCGCCCGCCACGCCAGAAGGATGAGGGGCTTTTCACCAGGCGGGCCCTCGCGCTCAGTCTCCTCCAGGGAGCGGTTGTGCTGAGCGTTGTCCTGATCATCTATGTCAGTGCACTTACACGGGGCCTGGGCGAACCGGAAGCAAGAACCCTGACCTTCACCACCATCGTGATTGCCAACCTCTGTCTGATCCTCACGAACCGGTCGTGGTCAGAGACTCTTTTGACCTCGCTGCGTTCACAAAACAAGGCACTACGGTGGATCTTTGCAGGAACACTCAGCTGCCTGTTCCTGGTCCTCTACCTCCCGGGACTTCGGGATCTCTTCAGGTTCGGCACCGTTCCGCCTGTTGATCTTGTCGTGTGTGCCGGGGCGGGCGTTCTGAGCATTCTCTGGTTTGAGATATTCAAGTACTGGACAAAAGAGGCTGTAGTGCGGTAATCCGGCCGTACGGGAAAGTACCGCTTTTTTCCGGTACTGCCGGAATCGTCATCACCTCTGCACTGTTTCCGGGGTTCCATGGCGCATCCCCGGGAATTCATTTATCGTATACCGCATCCCATATCACTGGAAATGGATCCATTCTTCTTTATCCTCGATCTCGTTATCCACTTCGACAAATACCTGCCCGGCATTATCGAGACATACGGGTTCTGGACCTACCTGTTCCTGTTTGTGATCATCTTCTGCGAGACCGGGCTGGTTGTGACGCCTTACCTGCCCGGCGACTCGCTCCTATTTGTTGCCGGGGCGCTTGCGGGAAACGGCTACCTTAACACCGAAATCCTGATCGTCACCCTTATCACAGCTGCAGTGCTCGGCGACACGGCAAATTACTGGATCGGGCACACGGTCGGGATGAAGGTGCTGGAGAGAAAATACTGTATTATCCGCCGTGATCATCTGGAAAAGACCGAGGAGTACTTCACACGCTACGGAGGTCTGACCATCGTTATCGCACGCTTCGTCCCCTTCATACGCACGTTTGCGCCGTTCCTCTCCGGTGTCGGGAAGATGGGTTACCGCTGGTTCATCACGTACAACGTGATTGGCGGCGCACTCTGGATTGCATCATTCGTGCTTGCCGGGTACTTCTTTGGCAGCATCCCGATTGTCCAGCAGAACTTCAATTACATCATCTATGCAATCATCGGGCTCTCGCTTCTCGCCGTAGGATCGATTGTGATCGGGGTCTTTCGCTCCGTCAGAGTGTGCCCTGTCCGGGAGCCGGAGAGCCAGGACAAGAGGGAGTAATCCTGTATACCCTTGTTCCGGGTGAACTATGATCACTGCATTGTATGTCCTCCATGTACACCCCCCGGGAAAAAACCCCGTGGCGTCCCCATGGTGCCCAAATGATGTGCCGGGTAATGGAGGTATGGCAGGTTATAATTTTAGGAACCCGCATAGTGTATCTACGGATCTCAAACCTTTTGATCACCGGGGGACTCTCGGATAATGCTGGCATTTGACGAGCTGGTGAATGTGGCGGGTGATGCCGGCCTGCAGTCATCGCAGGTTTCCCTATTCCGCACAAGGTTTGGCTCCAATGCAATGACCCCGCCGGTCCGGGAACCGTTCTGGAAACAATACCTGAAAAATTTTAACAATCCGATCATTAGGATCCTCCTCTTCGCAGTCGTCATATCAGCCCTTGTCGCACTATTCCAGGGGAGCGGTTTTCTGGAGACCGCCGGGATCATCATTGCAATCCTGCTGGCGACGGGCATCTCGTTTTTCAATGAATACCGGAGCAGCAGGGAATTCGATATTTTGAACGCACACCGGGACGATATGGCAGTCAAGGTGATCCGTGACGGGCGCCCTGCTGCGATCCCGTCAAGGGATATCGTTGTCGGCGACCTCATCCTGCTCGAAGCAGGTGACGGCGTGCCGGCAGATGGCTGGATCTTCCTGTCTGACTCCCTGTTCACCGATGACTCCTCGTTTACCGGGGAGAGCGAACCCGTGCAGAAAGACGTACAGGTACCTGTCCTGAAAGGGACGTTTGTCACCGCGGGGAAAGGGCAGATGATCGCTGGTGCGGTGGGAGACTCAGCGCAGATGGGCGTGATTGCCGCGTCGCTGGGAATTGACCATGCCACGCAGACACCGCTCGAACACAAACTGGAGGAGCTTGCACACCTCATCAGCAGGTTCGGGTACAGCATGGCGGTGCTCATATCGGGTGCACTGCTCGCCCGCGGTATTATCCTTGGCGAAGTGACCGGTTTTGACCTTTCCACCGCAAACCATCTCCTGAACTATATCATGATCGCAGTGGTAATCATCGTCGTTGCGGTGCCGGAAGGGCTACCGATGAGCGTGACACTCTCGCTGTCGCTTGCCATGCGAAAGATGACCCGTGCGAACTGTCTTGTAAGAAGGCTGATCGCCTGCGAGACGATCGGCTCTGCGACAACCGTCTGCACGGACAAGACCGGCACGCTTACAAAAAACCAGATGGAGGTTGTCGCATCTTCAGCAGGTGATCCCATCCATCCCCCGGATCTTCTGCAGACCCCGGCGGAATGGATCACGCTCAACGCAGCTGTCAACAGTACCGCATATCTGGAGGATCGTGATAGCAGGGTAATCGTCATCGGGAATTCGACGGAAGGTGCACTGCTCCGCTGGCTCCGCGGGCACTCACTCGATTACATGCAGATCCGGGCAGAGACTACGGTGAACAGGCAGTATCTCTTTGACGGTAAACGGAAGCGGATGTCAACAGTCGTGAGCCTTAACGGCAGGCCTTATCTTCTTGTGAAGGGCGCCCCCGAGATCCTGTCCGGGCTCTGCCTCAGGCATCCTGATCTTAGCGGTGTCAGCGGACTCGCGGCGCAGGCAATGAGAACCCTCGCATTTGCCCATAAGGAGATCATTGGCGGTGATGACAGCGAATCGGGTCTTGTCTGGGACGGGTATGTCGGGATACGTGACCCCCTCAGGGATAATATCAGGGAGTCGGTGACCCGTTGCCAGAACGCAGGCATCAGGGTCAGGATGGTCACCGGGGATAATCCGGAAACGGCACAAGCCATCGCAAAGGATTCAGGGATCTATACCAACGGCACAGTCATGACCGGCAGGGAGTTCCGGGCACTGTCCGAACATGAACAGGCTGGTGCTGTCCGTCACCTTGATGTAATGGCCCGGGCTGAACCGATGGACAAGCTGCTCCTTGTGAAAGCGCTCCAGAAAAACGGGGCTATTGTGGCGGTCACCGGGGATGGGACGAATGACGCACCGGCGCTGAAGCACGCGGATGTCGGGCTGGCAATGGGGATTGCCGGGACGGAAGTGGCACGCGAGGCGAGTGATATTATCCTGCTTGACGATTCCTTCTCCTCAATAACAAATGCCGTGTGGTGGGGGAGGTCACTCTATGAAAATATCCAGCGGTTCCTGCTCTTCCAGATCACGATCAACTTCTGTGCCTGCATCCTCACCTTCATCGCACCGCTGCTGGGCTATCCGGAACCATTTACCATCCTTCAGATCCTCTGGATCAACCTGATCATGGACACGCTGGCAGCATTCGCGCTCTGTTCGGAAGCCCCTCATACCGGGCTGATGAACCGGCCACCCGTTTCCCGGGACGAACACATCATCACCCCGTTTATGTGGGCGTCGGTTATCGTAACGGGCATCTTTTTCATTATCGCCGGACTTCTCCAGATGATGACCGGGTTTATGGGCGGCACAACACCTGCGGAAGTCAGCACGGTATTCTTTGCTGCGTTTGTCATTGCCCAGGTCTGGAACGGCATCAACTGCCGGGCAATGGACGGGACCATGCCCCCGTTTTTCCGCGGCAACCCGACATTCTTTGCGGTCATGGGTCTGATTGTTGCCACCCAGGTCCTGATCGTGCAGTATGGCGGGGCGGTGTTTAACACGGTACCTCTCTCACCTGCACAGTGGGCACGCATTATTGTCATGTCGGCAACGGTTCTTATCATCGGTTTTCTGCTTCGCGTCGGATTCCGCCGCTTCAACGCGGTTCCTACTGCCTGATGTGAACGCGTACGAGATCTCTTCCCACGCCTTGTCCAGCAGATCCCGGTAGTACGGGACATCGAACGAATCGGCGCCCCACACGGGATCGACCGTGTACTTCCGGGCGTCCCGTACGACATAGCTGACTTTTGAGCCCGGCGCAACTGCAACACCTTCATTCCGGTACGCATTCACCGCTGCCCCTTCGATGCACCGGTGTGCGTACGTGAGCCTGCTGATCCGCCGGTTGATCGCCAGCTCCTTTGCAGCTGCACAAGGGAGGTTCTGCACTGCACACCGGTAGATTGCGGTTACCTGATCTTTAACGGCGCCGATCTCATTGATCGTTGCAGCTCCCGACATCACGGAGAGCATCCTGCGCTGCATATTCCTGATATATTCCGGGGTGTCGTGCCTTCGGGCTGCGATCCCCCTTACTTTTATGCTCCCGTCAGAAAGCCTGCCGTAATAGCGGTTGTACGAGCCGGACCCGTCATTCTGCGGCAGGAACACAATCCAGTCGAAATGTTCGACCTCAGTGAGCAGCCCGGTCTCCTGCTCGACACGGGTTTTCAGCGCACCGGCAGGCGGCCCCTGCACCCAGAGACAGTCCACGATCCCGTGCAGCACACAAAATCCCATGGACTCCGCGATATCCTTAGTAAGCATCAGTATGTCGCGGGATCGCCCGGTGATCCCCTCGTGCACCTCGATCCTGCCGAACTTTGCGTTCTTGTAGCCGGTATACCCAAAGCAGGTCACCAGCATCCACTTAAGGATGGAGTCGGTGCCGGCATACCGGGGATCCTGCTTCTTCATCTGCTTTGTCGAGATCCGAAGCGCAAGGAGCGGGGCGAGGACTGCCGGCAGGAACCCCTGCCGTTCCGGGTGTCTGATGGTCTCGGGCGAGAGGTTCGACTGCACGATGATGGAAGGGTACAGCGAGGTGAAATCGATCTCGTCCACGTTCTCGTAGATCCCCGGCAACGGCTGGAACATCATCCCGCCCCGGTCTGCTTCCTTAAGTTCGGAGAACCTCCGCACCGTCTCCACATCGCTTTTGCGGAACGGGACGACAATTCCCCTGCGGACCGCTTCGTAGACCTCGTAACTTGAGATGAGCGTGCCCGGCGTGAACCGTGATGCAAGGTTCGGGGAGAGCCCGGAGAGCCTCGCTGCCATGAGCACCCCCTCAAGCCCACCCTCCCGGTACACGAAGCTCTGCTCCGTGTCGATCAGGATCCTGCCGTCCGGGATGAGCGCCGATTCCTTGTGCTCCATCCTGCCGTAACTCCAGTACGACCGTGCGCTCATCGCCCGGTACTTTCCGCTCCGGGAAAACGGCATGTCGAGCCCGTATGCCCGTGCCTGCCGCTGCAGTTTCGGCATCCACGTATCGGCATCCGGCATGAGGATCACATCGGGGTCGCATTCGGCAACGAGCAGGAAGAGACCGGCAAGCACATCGCGTCCCGTCCCGTGGAGGTGTTCGGTCCCCTCGAAAACGACATCTATATCTGAGCATGTGGATGAAAGAACCGGGTCATCGTGGATGCGTATCTCCATCTGGCGCAGGTCGCAGGACAGATCCGGCAGGAAGCGGGACCCGGACTCTTTGCAACAGGGGACTATCCCGCGTTCTGCCATGAAGCGCTGGTCGATACGCACGTCCACGTTGAAGAGCTGCGCTTCATACTGTGTCTGCTGCTCGATCGCTTCTGCTACAGGACGCCCGGCAAAGACTTTGTATCCCGCACAATTGCCGAAGATCGTCCTGAACGTACACTCCTCTGCCCGGTACTCGTTTTCCAGCGCCGCGATCATCCCGTGGTGCGGGTGCGGGTCGGGCAGGTGAAGGAAGAACGGCGGGTCATACCCATGCCTGACCTTTGTTACTGCGCGGTCTGTCCGGTCCCTGACCCACAGGTCAACGCCGCCCCGGTACACCGAATCAAGGATCCACATCGCGCTCTGTCTGCTCCTGCTTTGCCTGCTCCTGCTCTTTGATCAGCTCGACAAGCACGGAGAAGACTGCGGCTTCGAGCGGGTCATCGCAGCCGTAGAATGCCTCGCTTGAGTGTTTCTTTGCGAGCTCGACAAGCCTCTCGCCGTACGGCTGGTCATCCTTTTTGAGCGCCCGTGACGAACGGGCCCAGCGGTCCGCCGTACTCTTCACCCCCTGGCGGACGCTTGCAAAGCTCCTGCCCGTCACGACACCTCCAGTGTCGTCTGCGCAGGGGGGAGCGCGCAGCCGGAGCGCAACGACCGGGCGCTGCGGTTCCGGTGGTTGGCGGGATCATTGGATGGCGTAATATGGAAGATGCGGTCTGCCGAGCGCACCAGTGCGGAAAACGGGCGATCGATGGCGGGCGTGTACAGGATCAGGAGTGCCTCGCGCCCCACGTCCCTGAGTGCGCCGGCAACAGGGGGGATCATCGTCTCCGCCCCGTCAAACATTGTCGGGTCATGTTCGACAAGGACGATGGTATGGCTGGCCTCTTTTAAAATGGTGAAGAGCTGGTGGGCAGTAAACGCCCTCCTCACCTCAAAGTTTGTCGACGTGCGGCCGATGGAGGAGAGGATGCGCGAGTAGTTGCCGCACACAAAAAGGAAGAGGAACCTCTGGAGATCCGCGTTGTTGGTGAGTGCGGTGATGATGACCTTTTCCGGGGCGATCACCGCATTGAATGTGCCGGACTGGAGTGCAATCCCGTCTGAGATCTCGATCCTCATCGCACCGGATCCCTGCTGTTCTGAGAGGGATAAGCATCAGGCTTGCGCGGGGTGAAAGTGTCTTGCTGGCAGGGGTCAAGTCGAAGATATCCTGAAGGATATCTTCTTCAGTTTGCCCTTCCCTCTCGGGAACGGCAAACATCCCCATGAACGGTGCGGGGAATGCTGGTGTGGATCTAAAAAAAATGTGAGAAGGATTGAAAAAAACAGAAAGGATGGTATCTGTATCTCCCGATCATTTCCCCTGCAACACCATGATATTGGGGGGAAAATTGTTTTTAAGTTTCAGGATATGCGGGTGTTAAAAGCATTGTATGGTTATGCAGGAGCCGCAACCCACACACCTCGTGCAGGCTACCCTTACGAAGTTTCTGGAGTGCCCGGTTTGATTCGGTAATTTTCCCCAGGTACGGAGATCTCGAACCGCACCCCCTTCCCCTGCTCTCCGGTCTCTTTGATCACGATACTGGTAATCCCGAGGATCTCGCGGGACAAAAACATCCCGAGACCGGTGTTTTTCCCAAATCCCCGAAGAAAGATGCGCTCCTTGTCTTCAGCGGCGATACCGACGCCGTTGTCTGTATACACGATCACCAGGCCTTCCGGTGTTTCGTGGCATGAAAACGCCATGGTCGTGATATGTTTGCCATGCCGGATCGAGTTTTCCATAAGGTTGTAGAAGACCTTCTCGATAAGGGGATCGGCATAGATCACGAGGCCGGAGATCATAACGTCCGGGGTGATCCCGTGCACCTTCAGCGAGTCTGATGCCCTCCGTATGACTGCAGCGACATCCTCCCACTCCGGCGCTTTCACGCCGACGTCCTGGTAAAACCTCGTGAACTCGATCTGCCGCTGGATAGCTTCGGAAATCTCCAGTTCCTTTTCAACATATTCAAGGATCACCGGGTTCTTTTTTGCCTCTTCTTTTGAAAGGTCAAGAAACGTGAGCAGCGCCATCAGTTTATTCAGGATATCATGCCGTGTCACCGAAGAGAGAATGTTGAGTTTCTGGTTTGCCTGCTGCAGCGATTTTCCGATCTTCCCGCGCTCGATGATATCATTTTTTAATATTTCGTTGACCTCGGAGAGCTCGCGGGTCCGGTCGGCTACCCGGTGCTCGAGCGTCCGTGTCAGGTCCTCCAGATTTTTCTGTGCGATGCGGCGTTCGGCAATCTCCTGTTCAAGGTTTGCCTGGTTGGTGCGGATCTCCCATATGAGGAGTGTGACGACTGCTATCATCAGGATGAAGACCGCACGGTTCAGGAGATCTGACTGGTTCGTGCGGGCTGAGATTATGCTGCCGACTAGGAGGGCACCGGATATCAGCCATGCCGTAAAAAAGGGGGAGTAGCGGTGGGTGAGCCAGATCGACATGAGGAGGGGAATAAGATACAACCCCCAGATGACAAAACCGACCGGGATAAGGACATCGGCCGCGAGGATGCCGACGCACAGGCAGATCATTGCAAGGATCATGAGCCGGTCTTTTTCTTCCTGTGTTTTTCCAAGGTCAATGAACATCATGGCCCTCCTACCCGCTTGTAATCCACCATACTACTTCGGGAAATAAGTATCTTATCAGTTGTTTGTTCCGGTTGATTTTTTTAAAAAAATTCTGGTTGTTGAAGGATGACAAAGACGAAAAAAACTCTGATGCATACATGTCTGCATGGATGATTGATAGTAAAAATCAAACGTTACAACAAGAGCCCCGATGATGTTCTAAATATATATAAACTGTCATGGCATATCCGGTGCTGTGGGAGTATGGAAATTATTCCGGGGGTTCATCAGATCGAAGGTATCAACGCGAACTGTTATCTGATCATTGGTGACGGAATGATCCTTATCGATACAGGATTACCCGGAAATACCGGCAAAATTCTTAATTATATTAAAGATACCCTTCACGGCAGCCCTTCGGATATTGAAACTATTATCCTGACGCATTATCATCTGGACCATACGGGAAATGCATATGAACTGTGGGATATTACCGGTGCAAAAATTGCAATCCATGCAGATGATGCGGATTATGTCGGGGGAATAAAACCCATGCCTGTCCCCTCGGGACTTATCGGGATACTTTACAGGATGTTTAAAGTATTTTTCGCATTCAAACCGGTCCAGCCGGATATCGTTCTCCATGACAATGATCAGATTGCCGGCCTTACCTGTATTCACGCACCCGGGCATACAGCGGGGAGTATCTGCCTGTATGATCCAAAATTCAGGATGTTGTTTTCCGGTGATGCAATACGTTTTTTTAAAGGAAAACTCGAAGGACCGCCCCCCCAGTTCACACCGGATATGAACCAGGCACGGCAATCGATCAAGAAAATCGCTGCCCTTGATTTCGATATACTCCTGTCAGGCCATGGCGAGCCGCTCATGTCCAAAGCTTCAGAAAAAGTCAGGGAATTCTCAAAGTCGTTTCCCTGAATATGGGATTTATTAAAAAAAAGGAAATCGATCAGCATTTCAGACCTGACGGGTACCGGACCGTTTCACGGCCGGGTATTTCGCAATGATATTGCATTTTTGATATACTGTAACAGGCAGGCGGCGACGAGAAGGCCGGACTCAAGACAGGTTTTGCAGCCCACTCCCTTCAGGTGCTGTCCATGCTGCTGGGGCCATCGGCCCTGCGACCGGTCTGACCGCACCGGATTCGATGGTCATACACGGACGTTTGCAGGGAGGAGGAAAAAAACTGCGGGCGGTGAACTGTGACGCCTCCAAGAGTTGAATACCTTGCCCTCCAACATAGTGAAAGGAGATCCAATCTTTCCCGGAAGTGGTGATCATGTTATACCGTAACGTCCCCAAAACCGGCGACAGCCTCTCGATTCTCGGCTTCGGGTGCATGCGCCTGCCCCTGACAAAGACCGGCGGTATTGACGAGCAGCGTGCGATACGGCAGATCCGCTCTGCCATCGATAACGGGGTAAACTACGTGGACACTGCGCCGGTATACCATCTCGGAAAAAGTGAGCTGGTGCTGGGTAAGGCGCTTGCTCGCGGCTACCGGGAAAAAGTCCGGATAGCGACCAAACTCCCGCCGTGGTCTGTCCACAAGAGAGCAGACATGGATCGGATCCTCGGTTCGCAACTCAGGACATTAGGGACAGATCACATCGATTACTACCTGCTCCACAGCCTTTCAAAAGAGGCTTGGGAAAAACTCAAAGGTCTCGGGGTGCTGGAATTCCTGAGCACCGCAAAAAAAGACGGGAGGATCCGGAATGCGGGTTTTTCCTTTCATGGTAATACAGCGACCTTAAAAGAGATCGTGGACGCGTACGATTGGGAATTCTGCCAGATCCAGTACAACTACCTTGATGAGCATAACCAGGCAGGAACCGAAGGGCTGAAGTACGCAGCAAAAAACCGGCTTGCGGTCATGATCATGGAGCCCCTGCGGGGCGGCAACCTTGCCGGGCCGGTACCGGACGAGATACAAAAGATCTGGGACGGGGCTCCGGTGAAACGTTCACCTGCCGAATGGGGGCTGCGCTGGGTGTGGAACCATCCTGAGGTCACGGTTATCCTCTCGGGTATGAACAATGAAGCCCATATTGAAGAGAACCTGCGGGGTGCCGCATCAGCGCTTCCCGATTCTCTTACTCTGGATGAATCAGCACTGATCGCCCGGGTGAGGGACACCTACCAGCGGTTGATGAAGATCGGGTGCACTGCCTGCGGCTACTGTATGCCATGTCCTTCCGGCGTCGATATTCCCGGCTGTTTTGCAAGCTACAACACACATCACCTGTTTCCCCACGACCGTACCGCAAAATTCCTGTACATCGGGAGGCATGGGGGGGTTCTCGGGGACAAATCATATGCCGGGCTGTGCCGGCAGTGCGGGAAATGCGAGAAGATCTGTCCCCAGCACCTGCCTGTTCCGATGCTTATAAAACAGGTGTCCCGCGAGATGGAGGGGAGAGGTCTCGGTCTCAAAATACGTCTGGTGAAAGGTGTGCTCTGGTGCTATGATCTGGCAGAGCGGATCAAACGGAAGTTCGAGAAAAAGACCCGGTGAAAAGATCCTGTGCGGCTGTAATCTAAAAAATCCGAAGCTGGATCCTCTGTAAATATCGATCAACTGACCCTGACGGACAAATCCAATAATGAGCTCGTGTACGAAGTACCGTCGGCGGTGCCAAAAACGACGGTGTAACCGGCCCGCACGGCATAAAACTCTGTTTTGATGATCCCGGTCTGACCTGAACAGGCTACACCAGGGGCGTCTGCAGTGAATACCATGCCAGTCCGGCAATACAGACCGCCGAGCACACGACTATCAGGGAGATATTTATTGATTTTTCAGAGCGGGTCATTGCTGACCACTCCTGCTTCTGTTTCCTGAGTGCAAACCCGATGAAGAGCCCGATCGCGGTTCCCGCCATGGCGCCAAGAGAGATAACCATCAGGATCGCAAACATATCGGTGATCATGGTGTGTCCCTCATCCACGTTACCCACGATCTGATATAAATTAGCCCGCTATATCCATGCTGCAGTACATCGCTTGACTTTCAGCAAACCCGGCTGGTACCGAAGTTCCATTTTTATGGAGTCTTCCCTTGAAGTATTGAACCGGTTTTATTGCCTTTTCTGATTCTTTATAAAAGCGATCACTTCCCCGATATCCGGCACCGAATGAACCGGATAGATCCTGACAAACACAATCATCTGCTGTTCGTCCACGATGATATTTGCCCGCTCTAAAGAAACCATTGTCGTCCCGAAAGATGCCGTACTGCTGCGCGACTTTACCGTGCGGCCAGAAATCGCAGAGCAGCGGAGTGTGGGTGATACCAAGAGTCTTTGCCCATTCCAGTTTACACGGCCGGGAATCGACGCTGATCCCGACCGCAATGGTGTCAAGCGATGCGAGAATGTCCCGGTTGTCTTCCAGTGACTTCATCTGGGCGGCACAGAATTCTGTCCATGCAAGGGGGTGGAAGGAGAGGAGTACCTTCCTGCCGGAATGTTCGAACAGGCCGAAGGTTGTATCGTTCTGATCTTTTAAGGAAAAATTCTTTGCGGGGTCCCCGGGGTGTACCAGTCGTGATTGTCTCATAATCATGCCCTTAGTACTCCAGCTCTTTTTCATCGGATATGAGCTTTTTTGTCAGGGTAATGGACCAGGAATCATGAGGCTCTTGATAAAATTCCAATTGTGGGATGTGAAAAAAGATGCAGGATAGGGAAATGATGGTTTTCGGTTTTTTAACTACGGACCTTATTTTTTCACGATAAGCTTGTGCTCTTCAACATCAATGGCGTAGGACTTGGGACGATCCAGCAGGTCGAGGGCGTTGATCTTCATGTCGATAAGCTCTGAAAAATTGAAGGAATCGTATTTCTTTTCATCCTTTTCATGCCAGAAAACGACGATGCCGTTCTCCATCTTCTTGCTGCTCACGATCAGGTGCATACGATCCATTCTTATGACCGTAATAATCAAACTATCTGATCCCGAAGATCCAATTAATATCCCGAATGAGTTTTTCTTATTTAGGGTATTTCTTCAATTTAGTTAACCCGCTGCTGGCTGTATTTATCATGATTAATTATTAATAATTGAAACGCCGATTATAATGTGATGTTCTGCCTCATAACAAGGATCAGAAAAGTCGGGCAGGCACATGCCGTTCTTGGTAAGCGGCAGCCGTTTTTCGTAGTTTAATATTTATTTAATGGTTTGCCGGAATGCTGGCAAAACCTGATTAGAGATTTCTGACGAATGTTTCGGTGATATGTTCATGGATATGTGCAGGGAAGAAACGGTTGGTGGATGGTCGGGTTTCCTGCCTGAACCGGGCGGGATCTACCATCTCATAGAAAAAATCCGGGGCAAGACACAACAACAGGACCGTATCGATGCGGTCAAAGCCATGGGAGATAGTGGAGATCCCAGGGTAGTGCTTCCCCTTGTAGATTGTTGCAGCGATGAAGACCCGGAGATCCGGAGGCATGCGACGGAGGCGCTGTCTAAACTAAAAAGCGGTCGTGCGGTACATGCACTGATCGGGCGCTTGAAGGATAAGGCCGAGCAACCGCAAACCCGCCAGTGTGCGGCTGCGGCGCTGGCTGCGATACGGACGTACAGTGCAATTGAAGGGCTCAAGGACCGGTTCTCTGATGCAGACGAGGATCCCTTCATCCGTTCCTATATCGCAAGAGTGATGGACCGGACGAGAATCTGGTAAGGGATCCGGGGATATTTGGCCATGTGAGGAAGAAAAATCCCTTCTCACTTTTTTTTAACTCAAAAATATGGGACTGAACCGGTGATTGGATCTCAATCATTCCAGTGTCCGCCGGTATGTTACGATACCGAGAAGGATCATTGCACCGGAAAATACCATTAATGCAATAAGATCGATGCCAATAACATCGAGCCCCTGTCCCCGGAGGATAATACTCCTGAGAGCATCCACACCATAGTACTCGGGATTGATCACCGTGATCCAGCGCAGCCAGCCCGGCATACCGATTACCGGGTAGAATGCCCCGGATGTCATGAAAAGGATGAGGTTAAGAAATGCTACGACCGAGGCGTACTCCTGCTGGGCAGAGAACCGCGATGCGAAGGATACGACAAGACTGGTCACCCCGACACATGCGATAAAGATAACGAGAACGACCAACAGGAAGTCTTCCACGCTCTGGATAATAATCCCGGTGATGAGAATATCGATCAGGAAGATCATAAAACCGGCGATAAACGCACGGACGGTGCCGCTGGAAATGATCCCGGCGATGATGCTTGTACGCTGCACCGGAGTGACCAGGTACCCCTCGTGGATCCCATTCTCTCGGTCCTTGATGAGCGCAATCCCGCCCCCAAACATGGTGGAGGTAAAAATCGCCATCATAATGACACCAACACCGAAGAATTGAATGTATTTGATATCGCCGTAAATTTTCGTGACCAGCACCGGATTGTTCGCTTTGAGCGCTGCAAGAACGCCCCGCACTGCTGATTCGACGAGAGCAGGGACTATAGAGTCCGAACTGTCCACATACAGGCGGACTGCATGATCATTGGATACTTCGGACGGGAAAACGACAACCGCGGTGATAAGTCCTTTTGAAAGATCCCGTTTGGCTGCAGTTTCATCGGTATATACCGTCACATCCAGCAGTTTTGGATAGTCTTTCTGGGTAATATGATTGAGTGCTGTCACTGCGTTGGTGAAAAGAGGAGTGTCGTTATAGGGTGGTACTTCCTGGACAACACCGATAGGGATATGGCTGATGGTCCCTCCCATTGCGTTGCCAAAGATTACCAGATACATAACCGGCATCAGAAGGGTCATTATGACAACAAACGGGTTACTCAAAAATTTCTTGAAGTCCCGTTTGAATATCGCAATCGCGCCCCGGATCATGACGGGCGCCCCCCGCCTGCAGGTTTTGGCTCATGATTCCCGCCTTCATCCAGTTTTTTTCCGGTTAGATAGATAAAAACGTCTTCCAGTGACGGAGAGCGTATCGAGATCGAGGTCATGGGAATGGAGAATTTTTCGAAGATCGCAACAATAGCAGGCAATACTTTGCTTCCGTTCTTTGCCGAGATGTGCAGGTGATTTTCCTTTACTTCAACCGAATTGATCAGGGTGTTCTCCCGGATCGATACCAACACTTCCTCACTGATCTTTTCAAAACCGATCTCGATAAGGTCACCGGCAGGAATCAGCCGTTTGAGGTTCTCAAGGATATCAAGGGCAATCAACTTCCCCTTGTCCACAAATGCAATGCGGTTACAGAGTTTTTCCGCTTCATCCATGTAGTGTGTGGTCAGGATAATCGTCGTGTTCTCTTTGTTAAGCATGGAGATCTGCTGCCAGACTTCACGCCGGGCTTCCGGGTCGAGACCGATGGTTGGTTCATCGAGAAACAGGATGAGCGGGTGATGAATAAAAGCGCGGACAATCTCAAGTTTCCGCCGCATACCCCCGGAAAATGTCTGGACTTTCATATGGGCACGGTCCGAAAGTTCGGCCATCTTGAGGAGCTGCCATATCCGTGCGTCCAGGACGCGGTCGTCAACATTTACGAGTTGTCCATAAAATTCAAGGTTGTCATATGCAGTGAGTTCGACGTCAAGCGTACTGTTCTGTGGACATACACCGATAATAGTGCGTATCTTTTCGGGGTCCTTTGTTATATCGTAGGTATCGACGCATGCCGTACCGGAAGTCGGCCGGAGCAGTGTGGTCAGGATACGTATCAGCGTGCTCTTCCCTGCACCGTTTGGACCTAAAAGACCGAAGATCTCCCCTCTTTGAACCTCAAACGTGATGTCGTTGACAGCGGTTACGGTACGGTTTTTCTCGCGGAAGATTTTCGTCAGGTGATCAATACTGATGATACTTTCGCCAGATCCCGTACCCCATCCACCAGTTCCCGGAATGCGTGGGGTATATCCGCGTATTCCCGCTTCGTCCAGTGTCGGGTGGTCTGTATTCCGTTCTTCGGGTAATGGCTCCATGGTTACAGCTCTCACGGGATCTTTCCAAGGATTGCTTTTAAGGATTCAAGCGATGAGCAGAGTTCTTCAAGGTCATGTTCGTTCAGCGTAGAGAGGAGATCTTTTAAATCATTTTTGTACAGGGTGATTGATTGTTTCAGGTGCTTTTTGCCCTCTTCCGTGATGGAAATGTTGATGACCCGGCGGTCGGCCAGATCAGGCTGGCGCTCTACCAGCCCATCCTTAATCAGGGTATCGATGAGCGCTGTCATGTAGGGTTTTGAGATATAGAGGCGCCGCCCGATCTCGGACATGGGGAGCGTTCCTGCTTTCATGAGCACCCCAAGCACCCGGTATTGTGCAGCCTGCATGCCGGTGATGCCGTATCCCGTCTTCATGATATGTTTATGATAGAATGGCATCAGGGTCAGCAAATTTTCAGCAGCCTTGTCATGGATATCATAAGCCATTGTGTGTCCCTGATCCTGATTAGTTCTTTTTCTTAATAGTTTTTTTTATGAACTGTTTTGTAATAAAACCATTTACAAGAGATTTTTTAAGAGAAGAGTCCGGGTGTCGGGTGCTTGTTGGGGAGAGATTTTGAGATCTTTTCTCTCCCGCAAAGAAAGCGTTCACAGAATGATGCCTGCGATCATCATTATTTAACTGTTTTTAGTTCCCGCGCCACAAGCGCAGGTGAATCCTTTATCATCCCGCTGTACAATAACCTCACATACGAATACGATGGATCAGAACCCTTATGACGATCTCCTCGACGTCATTAAGTCCAACGCTCCTGACCTGGCAAAACCGCTGCCGGTGATGCGCCGGGAGTACGCTGCATTCTACGAAGAGATGCAGCAGGGTGCAGGAGAACCGCAGTTTTTGGAACGGGTTTTAATCGGTGAGGGTGGTGTGCAGGGTTTCTGGATTTCTGTCCCGGAATCGGTTCCGGACCGCACCGTTCTGTTCTTCCATGGAGGAGGGTTTACCATCGGGTCGACTCAGGACCACCTCGGGCTCTGCACCCGGATAGCACGGGCTGCCCGGGCGCGGGTGTTCTCGGTCGATTACCGGCTGGCACCGGAACATGTCTTTCCCGCTGCGGTGGAAGATGCTGTAGCTGCGTACCGCTGGCTCATCACCCATGGGTATCCGCCGCACCGGATTGTGCCGGTCGGTATTTCGGCAGGCGGGACACTTGTACTTGATCTGCTCCTGTCAGCACGTGACCAGTCAATAGCCCTTCCCCGGGCAGCAGTCTGCATGTCACCGGTGGTCGACATGATGTTTGAAGGGGCATCGGTGCACAAGAACGCGGACAACGACTCGATCATAGCTGAGCGCTTTCATAGTATCCGCACCATGTACCTTGCGGGGCATGACCCGGCTGGTCCGCTTGCATCGCCGGTCCATGCCAATTTCTCCGGGCTTCCCGGGCTGTATATACAGGCGGGGACGCATGAACTCTTATTCGACGGGATTGCAGGGTTTGTTAACAAGGCACGATGGGCCGGTGTGCCGGTCCGGTTTGAGATCTGGCAGCAGATGTTCCATTGCTGGCAGGTATATGCGGATCAGGTACCGGAAGGCGGGGAAGCAATAGCCCATATCGGGGCTTTCGTGCAGGATGTACTGAGCAGGTAGCACAGTGCTGTGAGAGTCCCCCACCTTTTTATTATGATCGTATCGGGGAACATGGTATCTTGGGGGGGCACCGTGGCCCCTCAGGCTTTTGACATTTCACGCCCAAGTGATATTGTATGGCCGATTCTTAGTTCCTGATCGGGCTCTACATTATCGGTCTCACAATACTTAGTTTTGATAACAATGTGACAGTCGCTTCGCTGGGGTGCGGGATATTGTCCGGCGTGAAGAGATCACATCCGCAATCCTTTCTGAGATTACTCGCTGGTTGAATATCAGCGGGAAACGGTGAAGAAAAGGCTTTATTTGGGCCGGGTTTTTTAGCCGGGTGTTCAGAAAGGATTTTTTTACAAAACCAAATTATTTTTCAATGCACCATTCACGATATCGCATAATTCCGCGCGGCGCACCGGCTTCATAAGATACTGGTAAAAAAGGCTCCCGTACTTCGCACGCTCATGTTCTTCGAGGGGCTTTCCCGTGACCATGATGACGGGGATCGAACTGGTCTTTGGATTTGATTTGATAGTTTCAAGGGTCTCCCACCCGTCCATGGGCGCCATCATGATATCGAGAAGGATGAGGTCAAATTTGCAATGCTCTACTTTTTCAAGGCAGATCTGTCCGTCCGATGCGGTGACTGCCGTATGCCCGTCCCGTGAAAGGAAGATCTTGAAAATGTTGGCGATATCCGGATCATCATCAACAACCAGGACTGTGGACATGTTTTACAAAACACCTGTGGTATCTGATATGATTGTATTCTCTGGGCAATATCATAACCTTTCCTTATGTATATCGCTCTTTTGTGGATCTTCATGCGGGATCAAAAAAAGACTTTTCCCTTTAACACTGTTTAAGGGCGATAGGGTTACGAAAAGATCCGATGAAAAGAGGCTCTCTTTAAGAGCAAAAACACACAAGAATGACTAAAAAGGGGCGCAGGGATGAGGGGACGTTTAGTCCAGCGGGATCGTTTCCAGCTTGGAGACCAGCTCCCAGATACGCGTCCTTGCATGGACCGGCATGTTGGGGTCATTTGAGATCTCGTCAATCTTGGAGATCGCTTCAGCCGCACGCAAGCCCAGTTCCTTGGAGTCATTTGTCAGCAACTGCCGGGTCTCGTCCGCCACGCGCCGGATATTTCTCGGGATAGTGCTGTCATCCATGATGTGCTGCAGCATCAGGATACAGTTTTCAATGGTTTTCTGTGGGTTCGGCATCGTGCCACACCTCGTACCTTTAGTTAATATGCAGAACCTCCATATATAGGTTAAATATTGATGCGACGGTGATCCCTTTTGGCAGCAAGAAAAGAAGACGAGATCATGGCCGAGTACCTCCTCAAGGGAGGCAAGATGCTCGAAAAGTCCTGCAGGCAGTGCGGCTGCCCGATGTTTGAAGTCAAGGGTAAGACCTTCTGTGTTGTCTGCGCAGAGAACGAGCGGGATGCACAACCTGCAGAAAAACCGGCTGACGAACCGGTTCACGCCCGTGAGCCGGCAAATCCACGCGTACGTGGTGAAGGCCATGGCGAAGACTCCTGCGAAGGCGGAATGCTTGCCGACGAACTTGCGATGGCCATCCTCTCGCTCTGCGAGCGGATCCACAACGAGAAGGACCCCGACCATGTCCTCACCCTCATGAACTCGGTGAAGGTGGGGACGGAAGCGCTCCGGATCCTCTGTCAGTTGTAGGGACGGCGGCAGAGGTCGTGGATCTTCTGTGCTGTCTTTTCTCCTATCCCTTTTATCGCGACAAGCTCCTCAGGTTCAGCGTTTGCGATCGCCTGCACCGATCCGAAATGCGCAAGCAGCAGTCGTGCGTTTTTTAAGCCTATCTCCGGGAACGCGGAGATGATGTACTCCTGTTCTTCCTTTAGCGAGCGATGGGACTTGTGGGGGTGAACTTTCCGCCCGCCCCGCTCGCCCTCCTCGCGTTTTGCAAGCACAAAGAGCATCTGGGCGGTATCCTGCTCGTCTTTTGTGAACAGGAGCGAGACCCCCATGTCAACGGTGAGTGCAGCGAGCACGCCCCTGATTGCATTCGGGTGGATGTCCCGCTGGATGGAGAGATCACCGCCTTCGATGATGAGGACTGGGCGGGTGACCGACTCGGCCATTGCTTTCACCTGGCCCAGCAGGTCGCGGTTGATCAGCGTGTCCACAAAGTCCCGGGAGGTCTTTCGCTCAACGAGGATCCGGTCGCCAATCGCATAGTCGCCGTGCGCGAGGCGCTCGAGCCTGATTGCCGCCCCCATCCCGCTCAGGACCTCGACAACTCTGGATGAGGTCTCACGGTCATCGATGATGATCTTCGGGCCCTGTGGCGTGAATGCCTCGATGCTTGCCTGCTCCGGTTCGACCGGTTTTTGTGGGACTGATGCCATCCTGCTCATTGTTCTCATGCTTTTGTGCATCTGTTTCTCTTTCTGCTGGCTGACGTGCCGGTACACTTCATCCGCAGTCCCCTTGGTCACGAGCACAACGACCCGTCCCGCCCCGGACCTGCCGGTCCTCCCTTTGCGCTGGATGGAGCGGATCTCTGATGGGACCGCCTCGTAGAAGATTACCATGTCTGTCGCAGGGACATCGAGCCCTTCTTCGCCTACCGATGTGGCGATCAGGACTTTAAATTCTCCTTCCCGGAACCGCCCGAGCGCTGCAATCTGTTTCTTCTGGCTTAGTCCTTTTTCTGCATCCTTGGTTGCCTGCCCGACGAACCGTTCGCACTGTATCCCGTTTTTTGTGAGGAAGTCAACAAGGAGCTGCACGGTGTCCCGGTATGTTGCAAACAGGATGATCCGGCTGTCGGGGTGGGCGACAAGCTGTTCTCGGATAAGGTCAAGCGCGATTTTGGGTTTGGGGTGTAATTCCTGTGTCCATCCCAGCGAGCGTTCGAAAAAGTCGCGGAAACCGGGATCTTTTACCAGCCGCTGGCTCGCCTTACTGCCCCCCGCACCGGTACCCTCGGCGACAAGTTTTGCGATATAGCCTTTGAGCACCTCGCTTCCCTGCGATTCCGCAAGCGTGACCGCGTGCCTGAGTTTCATGCATTCGGCGTAGACCGAAGCTGCCGAGTATGCTGCCGGATCACGGTCTGCGATCCGCTGCTGGATCTGGGCGTTGATCGCAGCGAGTGCCTTCATGGTCAGCTTCTCCCGTTTCGGGACAGTAAAATGGAGCGAGGCAAGGAGGCTGAGCCTGTCCTCGGTGAGGGCGTTAATGGTCGTGATCGCCGCTTTGAGGTCCGGGGGAAGGTCGATGGTGATGACTTCCATGTCACGCGCAAAGACATACGGGCGGACATCGGGGTCATCCTCGGTCCGTGTCTCGATGTGGGCGATCCCGAGGTTGGCACAGACTTCCTGCACCTTCTCCTGCGCCCCTCCCGGTGACGCGGTCATTGCAAGGAGGAGCGGCTTGCCTGCGGTGGAGAGATACCGTTGCGCGAGGAACACGTACGCATAATTGCCTACCGCACGGTGGCACTCGTCTACGACCAGAAGCGTGACATCCTTCAGTGTGTACCGCCCGGCAATGAGGTCGTTTTTGACGACCTGCGGGGTTGCAAGGATTACCGTCGCCTTCTCCCAGTCAGCAGTCCGTTCGTCCGGCGGCGCTTCACCGGTAAACATGACAAACGGGGAGGCAGCGGGACCGGTCGGGCTCCTGACCAGAAGATACTTCTCGAAAAAACGCAGGTGCTGCTCAACGAGGGGTTTTGTCGGGGCGAGCATCAGTATCTTTCCCCCTTCGTTATAGAGCCGGGATGCAGCGGCAAGGAGCGCGACTGCGGTTTTTCCAAGACCGGTCGGGAGGATCACCATCGTGTTTGCATCGAGGGCCCTCATCGCGATTGTGAGCTGGTACTCCCGCGATTCGATGCTGTCCGGCCTGATGAGGGGGTGGGTGATGCAGGTCATGTCCTAGAGCGCTGAAAACTCTGCACTCCCGTTTACCAAGGCGCAGATCGTTTCCGGTATCTTTTCGATTGCGACCCGTACCTGTTTCATACTGTCCCGGTCGCGCACGGTCACGGTTTGGTCATCCTTTGTCTGGTAATCGATGGTGATCGCAAACGGGGTGCCAATCTCGTCCTGCCGGCGGTACCGGCGCCCAATGGCGCCCGAATCATCGTACTCGGCAAGCACGCCCCGGCTTTTGAGCGTTTTGGTGATCCCTGTTGCGATCGAGTCCAGTCCGTCGCGGTTCATGAGCGGGAAGACCGCGACCTGTACCGGGGCGACACAGGGGGCGAGCCGGAGCACCGTCCGGGCTTCACCGTCCGCAGTGTCCTCGTCATACGCCTGTTCGAGCACTGCATAGCACATCCGGTCGATGCCATAACTGGGTTCGATGACATGGGGGATGACCTCGTCGCCCCTGACCTCGATGACCTCGTCCCGGACCTCGAAAAGATCTGGCGGGATATGGATCTTCTCGCCGTCGACCACAATATCTGCACCTTTCTCATCCGGTGTTGCCTGAGCCAGCGCCTCAAAGACCGCTTTTGCCTTATTCCGGTACTGCTTCCCCAGCACGCTCATGTTCGGGACGATGCGCCGGCGCTTAACCTTCTTTGGCTGGTCATACTGGATGAACACCGTCATCGGAGTGCCACTGTGTTCTGCGTGGGATTTCAGGTCATAGTCGGTCCGGTCAGCGATGCCAACGGTCTCAACCCAGCCGAACCGGTCAGAACGGACTTCTGCGTCCCAGCAGTCAGCCGCGTAATGTGCGAGCTCATCGGGAAGGTGCTGGCGGAACCGGAGACGGTCAGATTTTACCCCGATCTTTAGGAGCATCTCATGGGTGAGTGCAAGGTAGTAGGCGACATATTCGTTGGCGATGAGATTTGTGTCGACAGCCTCGCGCATCGTCATCGTGACGGCAGGCTCCTTTGCCAGCTGCTGTGCAGAGGTTAACAGCGGCATGGTATACTCTGCATAGCGGGAGAACTGCGGGTGATCCTTCTCATCGGGGTGCACGAAGATCTCCGCTTCTGCCTGTGAGAACTCCCGCAGCCGGATCATCCCCTGCCGTGGCGAGATCTCATTGCGGTACGACTTGCCGATCTGCACGGCGCCGAACGGGAGGTGGTCGCGGTAAAACCGGAGGAGCCGGCCAAAGTCAACAAACATTCCCTGTGCAGTCTCGGGGCGCAGGTAGCCGGTGCGCTGCGAGCCCGGGCCGATGCTCGTCTTAAACATCAGGTTGAAGTTGAACACCTCAACCTTGCCGA
>Ga0265595_1000690_pt1 | contig 28555 bp, 19 predicted proteins | sample saktaG_15_FD_190148 | JGI IMG/M metagenome (GOLD analysis project Ga0265595, IMG submission 190148) | Saline water microbial communities from Sakinaw Lake, British Columbia, Canada - sak_2013_06_06_50m | ecosystem: Environmental > Aquatic > Non-marine Saline and Alkaline > Saline ...
ATGCACCGCGTGTGCAACGATGTGTTGAACGAGTTGCGCCTGCCGGGCAGCGCCCCGCTCGCGATTCACCTGCGGGCATACGCTGGCAAGGTCTTCGGCGCGCTGCGCCGGACGCGCAAGACCCGGCCGGTCTGGCGGAAGAAGGCGATGGCCAAACTCGACTCGTGGGCCGCTGAGCACGAACTCCCGCCCCAGCCGTTCACCAGAATGAAGCAGGCCGTCATCGCTCTGTTCGCCGAAATGGAACGCAGGGGCGAATTGGACTGACTCCGCCGCCCGCCGCGCCTCCCGCTTTATTGACAAGGCGCGGCAGAGGCCGATAATCTGGCGTAGCGGAAATGCTGTGAAGACGTCGAAGTCGTTCCGACCGACGAGCATAGCGAGGATAGTAGGAATCTCCTCTGAGAGACCCCTCCACTCCGGTCGGGGTGACAAAGGCAAGGGAGGAAATATGAAGAGTGCGGTTTTGTTCTTCGGAGTGTTGGTCTGTGTCGTGGCGCTTGCTTCCGCGCAGGGCTACATCGGCCGCGTGGACACCATCGGCGGCACAACGTATGACTGGTGGAGCAACAGCGGCGCGGTGAGGTTGCTCGTCAACTCACCGCAGTTCGGCATTCACGCAGCCTGGATGTATTCGACCGCGACCTCGGGCACCACGTTCGATGACCGGAAGGTGCGCTACAACTTCTACGACTACTCCACTCGGCAGTGGAACTGGATTGACCCGGACCACATGTGGGACGGCCAGAACGTGTTTGCCGAGCGTACGGGTTACGGCGTCATTGACGCCGACTCGGCCGGCAGGGTCAGTGTCGTCGCCAGCACGGCTTCAGGGCTGGTCTTGGCGCGGGACGAAATTCCGGGCGAGGGCCTCTTCGACTACTCGGATGGGCCCGCGGGCTACCACTGGCCGGCCATGGCGATAGGCGACGACGGGACGTATCACATCGCGATGTCGTCGGGGTCTGAGCTATCCTACACCCGCGTGGACACGTCGGGCAATTGGGACTCTGTTCGCACGTTGGCGTCGATCACCTTTCCCGCGTATGCGATTGCCGCGGGCAAAACAGCGCCGATCTGCGCGGCCTGGGTCGACACCGGGCACGTGTTCTATGTGCTGTCAGAGAATCGCGGAGACACTTGGAGCAGCAAGACCGAGCTTGACCCGCCGCCTGCGTTCGGAGGCGACACCGTCACAAGATTCAGCCCGTACGGATTGTTCGCGTTCTTTGACTCGCAGGGCAGGTTCCATCTTACGGCCGCCGTGTATCCGGAGGTGCACGATACGGCTTACTCCAACCCCGCAGAAATCTGGCACTGGTGTCCGGCGAATCAGCCGCGCTGGACCGAGATACACCGCGCCGGCTGCGACCCGGAACACCAACTGGCGGACGTCGGCTACAATGCCCTCTACGCGGACCGGCCGAGCATGGGCGAGGGCCACGACGGCCGGTTATACGTTGCGTGGGAGCAGTTCGACTCGTCGAACGTCGAGCCGCAGACGAATCTGCTCCGGTCTGGAATATGGGTTGCCAACTCGCCGGACAACGGCGGCTCGTGGACGCCCGGATTGCTGGTGACCGAGCGCAACACATCCTCGCACCGGTTCCCGTGTGTGATAGACCGGATGGTCTCTGGCGGCCCGTCCGAAGATACCATCTGCGTGCTGTATCTGATGGACAGCATCGCGGGGTTCTACGTGTCGCCTACTGGCTCGCCCGAGGGCCCAGCGACGCACAATCCGGTAATCTGTCAGTTCATTCCGAGCCCGCTGGTGGGAGCCACGGAAACGCCGAACGTCGAAGTACGAGCGACGAACGCGGCGGACATCGTCCGCAACGTCCTCTTCCTGCCGGTTTCTCTCTTCACCCTTCACTCTTCTCTCTTCGACATGACCGGTCGCCAAGTCATGGCGCTGCGCCCCGGCCCGAACGATGTGTCCGGCCTCAGTCCCGGCGTGTACTTTGTCCGTGAAGTCCAAGCGCAAGCTCAAGCCCAAGCCGTCCGCAAGGTTGTGCTGACTAGGTAGCCCGCCGGACGCACGCTCAGCTAGTGGCTGCCTGTGTTTGCGCAGGCAGCCGTTTCATTCCTGAGCTTGTGCTTGGGCTGGTTCTACTGTTGTGGATGTCCCACGAAGAGCGGGTAGAGGCGTCCGCAGGTCGCCTGGTCGACCGCGCTGAAGTGCGAGAACTGCGTTGAGTTGGCGGCGCGGCCCTGGGAGAGGGAGCGGAGCGTGGTAGTGCTGCCGTTCGACGATTCGGCATTGACAAGAAGCCGGAGGGGGGTATAATTCAGCCGAAGCTTAGGAGGCTTTAATACCAAACCAGCGTGATTGACACGCATCTGTAAGAACCGCAAGGCAGGCCTAGCGTGCTTGCCACACAACGTCCGTACAACCAAGACTCCGAAGGGAGGCCAGTAGTGGCCGAGTTTGTGCTTGTCCGACTCCGTTGCGCATAAGGCGCCGCACGAGCGGACAAGAAGGGACAGTCAGATGTTCGTAACAACGCTCGCTTCGGTGCTCGCAATGAGCACCGCGCAGGCTTCCGACCTGCCTCTTGATTCCACCGATTTCTGGGTGACGGGTTCCTACCCGTTCCGCACCGGCACGGCAGTCGTGCTGGACACGACGCGCGACCTCGCGTTCGTTGGCGCGGGCAGCGGTGTCTTCATCGTGGACGCGTCAGGCCTCAAGCCGCAGGCATTCCGCAAGGTCATCATTGCGGAGTAAGGAGAGACAATGAGAGCAGCGAACGGACATCCACTCGGGATACTGGCGGTCTGCCTGGCGGTCGCCGCATGCGCCGGAATCGCTTTGGCCGATTGGGTTACGACTGCGGTGGCCGCCGGCTCATATCCCTCTGCCGTGGCGGTGAACCCGGTCACCAACAAGATCTACGTCGCGAACCAAGACGGCAACAATGTGACGGTCATCGACGGCGCCAACAACAACGCAGCCACCGTGGCCGTCGGCACGAGGCCCGTCGCCGTGGCGGTGAACCCGGCTACCAACAAGATCTACGTCGCGAACCGCGGCAGCGGCAACGTGACGGTCATCGACGGCGCCACCAACGACACGGCTACGGTGATCGCAGGCGCATACCCCTGCGCCGTGGCGGTGAACCCGGTCACCAACAAGATCTACGTCGCGAACCACGACAGCGACAATGTGACGGTGATCGACGGTGTGACCAACGTCACAACCACGGTTGCCGCAGGCTCGATCCCCCGTGCGGTGGCGGTGAACCCGGTCACCAATAAAATCTACGTCGCTAACCGCGGCAGCGGCAACGTGACGGTGATCGACGGCGCGACCAACGACACCGCCACGGTGACCGTCGACTCGGGACCTATTGCTGTGACGGTGAACCCGACCACCGACAGAATATACGTCGCGAATTGGTACAGCCACGACGTGACAGTGATCGACGGCGCGACTAACGCCACAACGACGGTGACCGTCGGCTCATTTCCCTACGATATGTCAGTGAACCCGGTCACCAACAAGATCTATGTCGCGAATTGGAACAGCAACAACGTGACGGTGATCGACGGCGCCACCAACGACACCGCATCCGTGACCGCAGGCGCGAACCCTTGGGCCGTGGCAGCGAACCCAGTCACCAACAAGATCTACGTCGCGAACGGCAACAGCGACAACGTGACGGTCATCGACGGTGCAACCAACGGCACAGCCACCGTGACCGTAGGCTCGGGGTCCATTGCTGTGGCGGTGAATCCGGTCACCAACAAGACCTACGTCGCAAGCGGCAGCGGCGGTAGCGTAACGGTGATCGACGGATCCGACAACGACACCGCTCTGGTGACTTCGGGCGCAGGGCCAGAGGCCGTTGCCGTGAACCCGGTCACCGGCAAGGTCTACGTCACGAACTACCTCGGCGACAACGTGACGGTGATTGACGGCGCGACCAACGACACGACGCTCGTGCCGGGTTGGGGCCCCCGTGCGGTAGCAGTGAACCCGGTTACGAACCGGGCCTACGTGTCGCTCTTCTCCGGCGGCAACGTGATGGTGATTGACGGCGCCACGAACGACACAACTCTCGTGCCCGCACACGGGGGGCCCTACGGCCTAACGGTGAATCCGGTCACGAACAAGGTGTACGTCGCCAACACCCGCGGCAATGATGTGACGGTGATCGATGGCACCACCAATGACACGACCCTTGTTTCCGCAGACTCGAATCCCTATGCCGTGGCCGTGAATCCGGTTACGAACAAGGTATACGTGACGAACATCGGCAGCGCCAACGTGACGGTGATTGACGGCGCGACCAACCAGACAACGCTCGTGCCCGCAGGCACGTGGCCCAACGCCGTGGCGGTGAACCCGGTCACCGATAGAATCTATGTCACGGGCAGCAACCTGACGGTGATCGACGGCGCCACCAACCACACAACTACGTTGCCCATATCAGCATTCGCCGTGGCGGTGAACCCGGTCACGAACAAAGTCTACGTCGTGAACAACGGCAACGTGACGGTGGTTGACGGCGAGACCAACGACACGACCACGGTACCCTCAGGCAGCGGTACCTATGCCGTGGCGGTGGACCCGGTCACGAACAAGGTATACACAGCGAACTTCGGCGGGAACACGGCGACGGTCATCGACGGCGCCACCCGCACGACTGCTACCGTGCCCGCAGATTCGCACCCCGTTGCCGTGGCAGTGAACCCGGTCACGCACAAGGTCTATGTCGCGAACAGGGATGGCAACAATGTCACGGTGATAACGGACGTGCCGGGCAGTGACACCAGAGTGCGCGCGGCATTCGACCGGCTGCCGGGCGACACGACATCGTTTGCACGCCCATCCTTGACCGGCAAAGGCGTGAACCGCTGGACACCCGGACGGACAACGATGATGGGAGTCGGCAATCGAGTGAGTACCAGCCAGGTCGCGTGGGACTGGGCAACAGTCACATACGGGGCCGGAACCGACTCCATCATGTGGACGTACAACTGGGGCGTGGATTCGCTCATTCTGGGCGAGAACCTCGTTTGTTGTGTGCCACTCGAAGAGCAAGTCGCGACCACCAACAACCTCGGACTCGGCACGCCGTTTGCGGGCAACATCGAGGTGTACCCGCTGTACCGGGTGGAGCCCTCTGGAGGGCTTGAGGAGGCATCAAGACTCGCGGGTCGAATGACGCAGCTGCCAACCATCATCCGTTGCGCACTGATGTTCGAACCGGCGAACGGCGCAGTGCGTGGCTCGCTAGGCGAACTTCTCGACGTTTCGGGGCGGAAGGTGCTGGACCTGAAGCCCGGCGCGAACGACGTCAGCCGGCTTGCACCCGGCGTGTACTTCGTCAAAGAGGCCCATGCGCAAGCTCAGCCCCAGGCCGTTCGCAAAGTAGTGATTGCGAAGTAAGGAGCCATCGTGAGAATCACTGGAACACTTCTAGCCGTATGCTGGCTGCTGTCGGCCGTCTTTGCTGCGCAGCCCGGCTTCGATGCCAGCAAGGTCGTAAGACAGGTGCGCGGCGTGGCGCGTCCGGCGTCGGGCATCGAGCAAGGCCTCGACGACGGCGAGTTCCTGATTGACACGAACGTCGTCTACGTCCCGGCGCATTCCGGCCAGTATGGCCCTGCGCTTGCGTTCGACGGCACCAATCTGCTGGCGGTGTGGAACGACACACGCGACGCCCCGTCTTCCGGAACTGACATCTTCGGCACCCGGATCAGCCTGGATGGCGAGATACTGGACCCGGCCGGCCTGGCAATTTGTGTGGCTGACAGCAATCAGGTGCAGCCATGCGTCGCCTTTGATGGAGACAACTTCCTTGTCATCTGGGAGGACTCGAGCGAATCTCCTTTCCCGCACCTGCGAGGCAGCCGGGTGACACCTGCCGGCGTTGTTCTCGACACAGAGGGTATACCGGTGACCGGTGGCGGTTTCGGACAGGACATGCCCGCTTTGGCTTTCGATGGCACGAACTACCTGGTAGTCTGGCAAGAGCGGGATACTAACCACCTTCTGGCGGACATCTACGGCACGAGGATAAGCAAGTCCGGCGCGGTCCTCGACCCAGAGGGAATCCCCATAATAACCGGGCGCTTCTCGAAATGGACACCGGCAGTTGCATGGGGTGGCAGTAGTTACCTGGTCGTCTGGGCTGACTATCGCCACGGCGACTATGATATTCGCGGCGCCCGGGTTACGGGCGATGGGCGGGTGCTTGATGAAGGCGGATTCGTAATCACGCCAGACCCATTTGAGCAGCTAACGCCTTCGTTGTCATTCGATGGCGCCGACTTCCTCGTCGTCTGGGAGGATAACCGAAGGACCGGTTCTTCCTGGAATGTCGATATCTACGGTTGTCGCGTTTCGCCCGAGGCTGCGATACTCGACCCTCTGGGCATCCCTATCTGTCCTGATAGCCTCCAGTCGCAGCCGCGCGTCGCCTACGACGGGAGTCTCTTCCACGTCGTCTGGACGGACCGCCGAGCGTACCTAAGCGATATCTACGGAACACGAGTCAGCCGGGACGGGGTCGTGCTTGACCCCGGTGGAATCAGGGTCTCAGCCGCGGAACAGATTCAGGGCCACCCTGCGGTTGCGTCAAGCGGGACCGGCGTCATGGCCGGCGTCACGGTACTCTGGCAGGATGAACGTTCCGGCCACTACGACATCTACGGGGCGCGGGTGGACGGCGCCGGCACACCGCTCGACACGAGCGGCATCCTCGTTTCCTCCGCCATTAACCGTCAGGAACACCCCGCGTCAGCCTTCGGGGCGGGCAGCTTCCTGGTTGCGTGGGAAGACTCACGCCGCGACTTCAGTCCCGACGTCTATGCCTGCCGAGTCAGTCTTTCCGGGGTGACGCTGGACTCAACGCCGATCGTCGTCGTCGACACCCTTGGTGCGCAAGAAGCACCGGCAGTGACCTTCAACGGTGAGAGCTACCTGGTCACCTGGCACCGGCGCGGCACCATCAGCAAAAACATCTGTGGCGCCAGAGTCAGCGCCAACGGGGCCGTCCTGGACACTACTCCAATCCTCCTTGCCGACGAATCTCCGGACCATCAGCGTCTCTATCCTGCTGCGGCTTCCTGCAGCACGAACTCACTCGTCGTCTGGTCGGATTTGTGCTCCAGTAGCGCAACAAGTGCAATCCACGGAGTCCGAGTAGACCGTACCGGAAGAGTGCTGGATTCGACCAGCATCGTGGTCTGCCCCGATTACAGCGAATGGCCCGGACTAGCCACCGACGGCGTCGGCTATCTTGTGGTCTGGCGTACCACTTGGGTCGGCCAGTATGACGTGTACGGCGCCCGGGTCGCTCAGGATGGCAGGGTGCTCGACTCGCTCGGCATTCGCATTGCCGCCGGACCGGCCTACCAATGCCCCCGGGCGGCATTTGATGGGACGAACTACCTTGTTGTCTGGGCGGAGGATGTGGGGCAACAGCAACTCGGCCTTTTCGGCGCCCGAGTGAGCCGGACCGGTGTAGTCCTTGACCCCGACGGTTTCCGAATCGCGACCGCGACCGGGTTTCAGGCATCGCCGGCCGTGACTTACGACGGTCAGAACTACATTATGGTCTGGACCGACGGCTACGAGGGTGACTTGTATGGCGCTCGGATAGCGCCGAACGGAACGGTGCTTGACCTGTACCCGGTTGCGCTCGGGCCGCACGAACAGGCCGCTCCGTCGCTGGCAGCGGCGGGAAACGGGCAGGTACTGCTCGCATACCAGGGCTGGGCCGACTCGCTCCAAGGGCGTGCCCCCGGGGTCTTGAGGATTTGGGGGAGACTCGGGCCGTTCCCGGGAATATCCGAAGGCTACAAGCCACAACTCGCAAGCGTCAAACTCGAACCAACCATCGTCCGCGGCGTGCTCCGTCTCCCTCTTTCTCCATTCACAATGCACACTTCACTCTTCGACATGACCGGCCGCGCCGTCATGTCGCTTGTCCCCGGCCCGAACGACGTGAGCCGACTGGCCCCGGGCGTGTACTTCGTGCGGGAAGAGCCACAGGCCTCAAGTCGCAAGCCCCAAGCTGTCCACAAGGTTGTGATCCAGCGCTGAGTAGCACAAGCTCACGCTCAAGCGCAAGCCTAAGCCCAAGCGGCGAAGATCCTTCACTTCCTTCAGGGTGACAGTTCCAGTCATCTGTGTGGTCTGCACGATCTGCGGCTAGTCCTATCCGGTCTTGGCGTTCTTGGCGACCTTGGCGGTTCCATTCCTGTCTCGTGCCGCCCGCACAAAGAAGCGGCGTCCGCGGGTAAGCGGGCAACGGTTATCGGTCTGCGAGCGGTCTTGAGGTTAGTTGAAGCGGCTGCCGAATGGTTTTCCGTCGGCGGCAGTGTAGATGTCTTCAGCGGGGTCGGTGAGGAACTCGAAGGCGGGATTGGAGCCTGCGGCCTCGAGCCAGAGTTTCTCGTCAAGGTAAGTATCCTCCGGGAGTAGGATGATCACCTTGACTCGGCTCGGTCCGGCGATGGGAAGTGGTTCGTCCAGAACCAGTCGGTGTTCTTTGTCCACTGTGCCGGTAGTCTCGATAGCTCTCTGTGCCACCCGTTATCGTGCCTCGCAGTTCGTCCAATGTCAAGCCCGGCAGTGGACTGCTTGCGCTTGTCCTGGTTCTACGGCTGTGGGTGTCCCGCGAGCGGGGGTAGAGGCGTTTGCTGGTTCCTTCTTTCCCTATCGCATCCCGGCGGCGCTGTTTGGGTCTTCGGGGCTTCGAGCATTGGTTGACTTCGCGGCTGGGCCGGTGAGAATCTAGACGTGAGCCTGCCACCGAATCGAAGCCTCCGTCTGAGCGTGAAGGGGGGCGATATTGAAGGGTATTGAAATCCGGCCGTTCGTGATTGAGGATACGGACGGGGTGCTGGAGGTGTGGAGCTTGGCCGGCATGACCACGCCGGAACGGAATCCACGGGCCGACATCCAGAAGAAGCTCCGCCACAGCCCGGAGTCGTTCTTTGTGGGCGTCTTTGAAGGGAAAGTCGCGGCCACGGTGATGGTCGGGTACGACGGGCACCGGGGCTGGATTTACTCGCTGGCGGTCAGGCCGGACCTGCAGCGCAAGGGTATCGGCCGCCAGATGATGGAGCAGGCCGAGAACTGGCTCCGGCAGAACGGCTGCCCGAGGGCCAAGCTGCAGATAGACGAAGCCCGGAGCGACGTGGCCGGGTTCTACAAGAAACTGGGGTATGAGGTACAGCCGCTGGTCAGCATGGCCAAGTGGTTCCGGGTCTCGGATTCTTGACTTTGCACCAGCAGGCGAATACAATTGGCCCACGGACAGTCCCCGTGCGGGGACAGTCCCTATGCGCCCGTAGCTCAATTGGATAGAGTGCCGGACTACGAATCCGTAGGTTGCGCGTTCAAGTCGCGCCGGGCGCGTTCTTGTGAGACAGAGACGGGAAATCCGCAGATTACGCAGATTCCGCAGATGAGGTCCACGAAGGGACGGAGTCTGCAGAAGACGTCCGCAGGACAAGCAGTCGGGCAGGTCGACCATGACCGCTGGATGAGGGCGGCTCTGGTTGAGGCCGAGGCTGCTGCGGCTGAGGGCGAGGTGCCGGTGGGGTGCGTGGTTGTGCATGACGGCCGGATAGTCGGTCGGGGGCACAACCGTACCGAATCGCTGAAAGACCCGACCGCACATGCTGAGATTGTGGCAATCGGGGCCGCCGCAACCGCGCTTGCGAACTGGCGGCTGAGCGGGGCCACGGTCTACGTTACCATTGAGCCGTGCCTGATGTGCACCGGCGCGCTGGTGCTGGCGCGGCCGGATTGCGTGGTGTTCGGGGCGCGGGATGAGAAGTTCGGGTGCCTCGGGTCGCGGTACGACATCGCGGCCGACAACCGGTTCAACCACCGGCTGAAGGTAGTTGAGGGCGTGCTGGCGACCGAGGCGGGCGAGCTGCTGAAACGGTTCTTCCGGGCCAGGCGCGGGAGGACGGTTTTGGGGACAGTCGCCGAGCGGGCACTGGGGACAGTCCCTTTCGGAGAACCTCGGGGACAGTCCCCGGCAAGGAAGCGGAAGTGAAGTTGACAATTGCTGGAGAGATGGCCGAGTGGACGAAGGCGCGTGACTCGAAATCACGTATACTCGCAAGGGTATCGGGGGTTCAAATCCCTCTCTCTCCGTACTTTGGTAAGTTAGCAGTTAGGAGTTAGCAGTTAGGAGCAGGAGTGAGCGGTAGGCAGACACTGACGCTGGTCTTTGTCGTCGCAATGCTCTCGTTGCCGACGGCCGAGGGTCGGGAACTGCGTCTGGTAAAATCCCAGCGCCGTAACATTCCCGGTGAGGCTGAGCAGGTAGCCCGGCTCCTGCACTCTTACACGACCATGCAGGCGGACCAGCCGCCGCTGGAGCGCTTCCGGTTTAAGCCGACCGCTGCCGACCTCGACCGCATCAGGAAGTTGCAGGCGGGCGGGACCGACACGGTTCGGGTGTTGTGCCTGCGGGTCGAGTTCCAGTTAGACACGACGCCGCTCACGACCGGCAACGGCAAGATGGACACGCTTGGGTTCCTTTCGCCCGACTCTGGCCTGTTCTACGACCCTCCCCACTTCAAGAGGTATTTCGAGCGACAGATGGAGGGGCTGCGCAACTTCTACCGGGCGCAGTCGCTGGGCAAGCTGTACGTCGAATACACCATCATGCCCTCAGGCGAGAAGGCCTGCTACCAGTTGCCGCGCGACATGGAGTTCTACGGCGACACAATCTCGTACGACGCCATCGAGATAGGCCTGGTGCGGCTGATGCGCGATGCGTTCAAAGTGGCGGACGAAGACCCGGATCTCCACTTCGGTAGCTACGACGAGTTCATTGTGTTCCATGCGGGCTCGGGCCTGCAGTCCGACCTGAGGCGGGATTCGCCGTTCGACCTGCTGGCCGGTGAGGTCCCATCCGGCGCGATTGAGGCGTATCTCGGCGAACCGTACATCTCCGTCGATTCGGGCCGGACCCACATCGAGCACGGGACCGTGCTGCCCGAGATGATGCGGCAGGACACGATGTACGGTGATGAGACCAACATCCTGGGCATGACCGGGCTGGCCGGGACCCTGTTCCACGAGTTCGCGCACCTGCTCGGGGCGTACGACCTGTATGACGTAACCGGTGTGACCATGGGCGTGGGTTCGTGGAGCCTGATGGGGTATGGCGGCTGGCTGGGCGACTACGGCGCGGGCGCGCCGCCCGGCGTGATCCCCGGGTTCCTCGATGCGTTCCACCGGACGATGTTCCTCGATACCATCACCCAGGTGCGAACAGTCAAGCTGCCGGTCGAGTCAATCCCGATATTCGCGGCGGAGATGGATACGCAGTTCTTCAGCCAGCGCGGGGACACGGCCCGTCCGACAATCATCAAGATTCCGATAACGCCGGATGAGTACTTCCTGCTCGAGAACCGGCAGGTTGACGTGAAGCAGCCGGACACAATCGACGTGGACGTGGAGGATGGCGTGGTCATCGCGGTCGGCGGCAATGAGTACGATTTCTTTCAGCCCGGTTCCGGCGTGCTCATCTGGCACATCGACCGGAAGGTGCTGGCCGACTACGGACCGTATAACGCCGTAAACATCGACCCGGCGCACAAGGGCGTAGACCTGGAAGAGGGCGACGGCGTACAGGATTATGACGTGCCGTACTGGCAGTCGCGCGCGCCGGACTACGAAATCTACGGGTACAAGTACGACCCGTTCCTTAAGGGCGGGTACAATGACCAGTTCACGGCCCAGACCAATCCGAACTCGGATGGCTACAAGGGCCGGAGCTTCCTTGCCGTGACGCTGCTCGGAGCCGTGGATTCGGCCGCGCGGCTTAAGGACACGATTATCTCGGTGAAGGTCGGCTGGGACCTGTACCAGCCGGGGTTTCCCAAAGCCGTGGGCAGCTCACCGTTGCTCTCGGCATTCGCCGCGGACATCGAGGGCAACGACACGCTGGACATCGCAGTGGTGGATACCGCCGGCGGCCTGAGGATATGGCGCGCCGACGGCTCGCTGCTGCGCTCGCTCGGCGTGGGAAGTCCCGTTCGGGCCGACCTCGCCATCGGGGACGTGACGGGCGATTCGAAGCTCGAGGTAGTGGTAGCAAGCAACGACACATTGGTTACCGTCGTCCCGGTTTCGGGCACTCCCGTGCGGATGAAGGCCGGGGACCGGATTCTCGCCGCGCCGGTACTCGCGGACCTTGATGGTGACGGCAAGAAGGAGATCATCGTCGGTTCGACGGACATGAAGCTGTATGCGTGGAAGGGCGACGGAACTCCGATGCCCGGGTTCCCGGTGTCCGTGGGCTCGGAAGTCCGCGCGCCGGTGGCGGTGACCGATACGGTCCGGCCGCAGATTGTGCTGCTTTCCGGTGACGGCCGGCTGTTCCTGTTCAACCCGGACGGCTCACTCGTGAGTGGATTCCCGGTGGTGCTCAGCAAGTCGCCTTATTACGCCACGGCCCAGCCTGTGGTCGGTGACTTCGACCGGGACGGAAGTAAGGAGATTGCGGTCATCGCTCCGGGCGAGCACGACTACCGTCTCTACATGGTCGGCCTGGACGGCGCCGTCAAGTTCCAGTCCCGCGAGTTCATCCGCAGTCCATTTACCGGCACGTCCGCCGTTGCGGACATGGACGGTGATGAGTACGTGGACGTGCTTGCCGCCTCAGTGAACGACCTTTTCGCGCTCGGCCGGAATGCCACGCCGGTCACTAACTACCCGTTCACCCAGGATTCCACCTATACAACCACCGAGCTGGCCGGCAACTGGATTATCACCTTTGACGTCTACTTCCAGTACCTGTCGTCGCCGGTCGTGGCCGACGTCGACGGCGACGGTGTGTCGGATGTGGTCATCGGTTCGCCGCAGTACGGGCTGCTCGGGTTCAACGGCAGGACCGGGTCGCCGTTGCAGTTCTTCCCTTTGATGGCGACCGCTGGTATCAGCGCGGTGCCGCTGGCCGTCGACCTGGACGGGGACGGCAAGGTCGAGTTGGCTGCCGGCAGCGACTCCGGTACGTTCTACGTCTGGAAGATGCCGGGCCCGGCCTCAGGCGTCAAGTGGCCGTGCGCCTATCACGACGCTTGCCATACGGGCCTGGTCCTTGATTCGGAACTCCCGCCCTGGCAGCCGAGCGTTCACACTTCACTGGTTGACAAGCTGTACGTGTACCCGAACCCGGCCGGCGCCTCGGTGAACATCCGCTACCACCTGAATGATGCCGACCAGGTCAAGCTCCGGCTGCTGGACATGGCCGGTGAGCCGGTCGGGGCCGAGTTCGACGGCCAGACAGTCAAGGATGCCGACAACGAAACCGTGGTCAACCTGGAGAAGACCCCGCCGGGCATCTACATCGTCAGGCTGGAGGCGAAGCTGGGCGACAAGCGCGAAGTCAAGTTCACGAAGCTGGCGGTCGTGAGGTAAGGAATGAAAGGGGTCGGGGGTCGGGGGTCGGGGATCAGGGTCGTCGCCGCAGTCGCGGTTGTCTGTGCCCTTGCGCTGGCCGGGCCGGCCGACCTCATCCAACTGCGTTCGCCTGAGAACCCGAGGCCGCTGCCGGACGGGCATGTCGCGCCGCCGCGGCACGCTTCGGCGAGAGGCGAGAGGCGAGAGGCGAGAGGCGAGAGGCAAGGCGTTGACGGCGTCATCAAGGACGACTTTCCCTGCAACGACGACGCGGCGAGCGGATGCAAGCAGCTCGCGCCGAAGCTCGGGGTCAACGGGCCGGGCGACTTCGTCGTGAGCTGGTACGAGTTCCGGGATGGCGATGCCGACGCGTGGTTCCAGCGGTTCGATTCGGCCGGCAACAAGATTGGTGTGAACGAGCGGCTGAACACCGACGTCGGGATGGGCTGGCAGGGCGACCCGTCGAGCGCGATGGGGCAGGACGGCCGGTTCCTGTTCTGCTGGGAGGACCGGCGAGACATCGGCAATTCCGACCTCTTCTGCCAGCGGTTCGACGCCGCGGGCAACCGGCTGGGTGATAACTTCCGGGTGAGCGACTCCGCGGTCGCCGGAGACCAGGACATGTCCGGGGCATGGATTGCACCGAACGGCGTGGCCCTGCTGGCGTGGGACGACCGCAGGTTCGGCCTCACCGGCGACATCTTTGCCCAGTTTCTCAAAGCCGACGGCACGCCGCTGGACACCAACTTCCGGGTGAACGACGACGGGATCAACGTAGCGAACCAGTACGAACCGGAAGTATCCGGCGACAGTTCGGGTCGGTTCGTCGTGGCGTGGATGGACGGCCGGGGGCACAACTCCAGGGATTGGAACGTTTTCTGCCAGCGGTTCAACTCGCAGGGCCAGCGCCTCGGTGCGAATATCCAGGTGACGACCGATGACAGCATCCAGTGGACCCCCGACGTTTCGTGCGGAGCGAACGGCGGGTTCGTTGTGACGTGGGACGACGGCCGAAACGGCAACCAGGACGTCTACGGCCAGCGGTACGACGCGGGCGGCAACCCGCTCGGCCCGAACTTCAAGGTCAATGACGACGGCGGCAGCGCCGACCAGTACGGTTCCGGGGTCGCGGTGAACAGCTACGGTGAATTCCTGGTTGTCTGGACCGACCGCCGGGGCGGCGAAGACGATGTGTATGCAAGGCGCTACTATGCCGACGGCAATCCTTCAGGCCCGAGCTTCAGGCTGAGTGACGTGAGCCTAGGGCGGCAACTGAACCCGACGGTCGAGGCGCGGCCGGGCGGGGGATATTGGACGGCATGGGCGGACGGGCGTACCGGCGACTACGATATCTACTGCCAGCGCCTTGACCGCTACGGCAATAATGTTGGAGCCAACTTCCGCGTCAACGATGACCATGGCAGCGCGCTCCAGCGCTGCTCGTCCATCGCCATGGACGCGCGCGGGGTCATTTGCGTGGCGTGGGAGGACGAGCGGAACGGCGCGACCGACATCTACCGGTGCGCGACCGACGCGGCGGGAAATGTGATGGGCCCGAACCTGCGGCTCAATGACGACGGCCCGGGCGGAGCCGCTCAGTACTACGCGGCCGCGGCCGCGGGCAGCGGCAGGTTCATTGCGGCCTGGGTAGACATGCGGAACGGGTCGCAATCCGCGGACATCTATGCGCAGTACATGGACGGGGGCGGCATGCCGGTCGGGGCCAATTTCCGCGTCAACACCGACGCCTCGGGCGCCGCTCAGTGGTATCCCTATGTCGCAATGGACTCGAGCAACAACGCCGTGGTTCTATGGGAGGACGCCCGCAACAGCCCGCGCCAGATGTACTGCCGCAGATACGACCCGAGCGGTAATCCGCTCGGCCCCGAGTTTGCGGTGCAGGAATCAACCGGCGCCGGCATCTACGGAAGCGTGGCAATGAACCGGAGCGGCCGGTTCGTCGCGGCATGGATGGACTATCGTTCCGGGGAGTCCGATATCTACTGCCAGGCATTCCGGGCCGACGGCTCGCGAATCGGCGGGAACATCAGGGTGAATCTCGACCCACCCGGCATATATCACGGCTACCCGGTCTGCGCGGTTGACGAGCAGGGCCGGTTTGTGGTGGCCTGGGAGGACACGCGGGACAGCACCTACGACGTCTATCTCCAGTGGTTCGATTCAACCGGTACAAGGCTGGCCGGGAATGAGCGGGTGAACGACAATGCCGTTGAGGGCGCCTCTTACTCGCCGAGTTGCGCCTTTGACCGCAGCGGCAGGCTGGCGGTGGAGTTCAATGACGAGCGGGACTATCCGGGCAACCCCCAGATCTACTACCAGCGGTTCCGGCCGGACCGAACCCGGATAGGCCATAACCAGATGGTGAACGACCCGAATCTCTTTCCGAACAACCATCATTGGACCGTGGGCCAGAGCATCGCCGCGAGTGACGACCTGCTGGCGTTTGCCTGGACCGACAACCGCCGGCACCAGGGCTTTGACATCTACGCGAAATTGACCGACTGGAACCTGGTCGGGGTTGCGGAGAAGACGGGGGACCGGGGACAGGGGACGGGGTTTGCGGGCCGGCCCAGCATCGTCGGCCGGCACGGACGACTGAAGCTCGACGGACCGGCACGCGGAGGAACCGTGGCGCTCTACGATGCCTCGGGCAGGCAGGTACGCCACAGCGTCGCGGCCGACCCCGAGGGATTCGATCTACGGGGCATCAGTCCCGGCACGTACTTTCTTGTTGCCGGGCAGGGCGGGGCGGTTGAGTGTCGCAAGGTGGTTGTAGAATGAGAGTCAATTCATGATGTGGAACATGCTTCTGGTGTTGATGCTCGGGGCTCAGCCGACTGCAGGCGCATCGGCGCCGCAGTCTTCCCCACGCGGTGGCGCGATATTGGCGTCGATGGTTTTGCCCGGCACCGGGCAGATGATGCTGGGCAGCGCGAAGCGGGGCGAGGGGCTGCTCTGGCTTGACGGCGGTCTCTGGGCGCTCTGGTCCGGTTTCTCCTGGTATAGTTCGGCCCGCGAGCATGACGCTCGTCTGTTTGCGGGACGTGAGGCGGGAGCCGACCTGGCCCGCAAGGAGACGCGCTACTACAGGGCGCTGGAGCGGTACGATAATGCCGACGAGTACAATGAGGGCGTGCGGGCGGACGCACGTGATATGTACCCGGATGACCCGCAGCGGCAGCACGACTACTACCTGAGCCAGGGCTACTTCGGGGCGCAGGCATGGAACTGGAGTTCGGACTCGTCCCGGTTCGACTACTGGGAGACAAGGAAGTCGGGACGGACCGCAGCGCTCCGGGCGCAGTTCGCCGCCGGCGCGCTGCTGCTCAATCGGCTGGTGAGTGTTGTCGACTGTGCGTTCTTTGCCGGCCGCGGGCGGTCGGAATCGCGTGTCGAGTTTCTCCCCGCGGATACCGAGCCCGGCATCAAGATCTGCTATCGTTTCTGAACGGCGATTCATGAATAGCGAATAGTGAAAGACCGATTCGGGTTTCACAATTCTCTATTCACCATTTTCCGATGAGCGTCGAGCGTAAGGCCGACTTCCTCGTAATCGGCTCGGGCATGGCCGGGCTGTGGTTCTCCCACCGCGTGAGCCGGCAGGGCTCGGTTCTCCTCGTCACCAAAAAAGAAGATTCCGAGTCGAACACGAACTACGCCCAGGGCGGAATCGCCGCGGCAGTATCGTCGGATGACAGCGCCCAGCTCCATTACGAGGACACGCTCCGCACCGGCGCCGGTATCGCACATCCGGAGGTCGTCAAGCTCGTGACCGAAGCCGGGCCCGAACTCGTGCGCGAGCTGTTCAGTCTCGGCGTGCCGTTTGATACCTATGCCGACGGTTCCGGGGCCGAGCACTTCGACCTTGGGCAGGAGGGCGGGCACCGGCGGAGGCGCATCGTTCATGCGCATGACTTCACCGGCTCGGAGATAGAGCATGGGCTGCTCAAAGCGGTAAGGTCGAACCGGAACGTGACGATGCTTGAGGAGCACTTTGCCATCGACCTGGCCATGGACGAGGACGGCCGATGCTGCGGCGCACTCGCGCTCGACAAGTCAACCGGCTGCATCGACCTGGTCCGCGCGCGGGTCTGCCTGCTCGCGACCGGCGGGATGGGACAGGCATGGCTGCATACCACCAACCCAAGGATAGCGACCGGCGATGGCGTCGCGATGGGCTATCGGGCCGGAGCAAGAATCGCCGACATGGAGTTCGTCCAGTTCCACCCGACTTCGCTGTATGGGCACCGGATTGACGGTCGGGCGTTCCTCATCTCCGAGGCGGTCCGGGGCGAAGGCGCAATCCTGCGGACCCGCGACGGGCACGCGTTCATGCCCGGCTACCACCGGGACGCGGACCTTGCGCCGCGCGACGTTGTCGCGCGGGCGATTGCCACCGAGTTGAAACTGCGCGGCGGAGATTACGTATTGCTGGATGCCACGCACCTTGACCCGAAGCGGCTGCGCGCCCGTTTCCCGAACATAAGCGAGACCTGCCTGAGACTTGGCATCGACATCACCCGCCAGCCGATACCGGTCGTGCCGGCCGCGCACTACATCTGCGGCGGAATTGAGACGAACGACCGGGCCGAGACTTCGGTGCCGGGGCTTTTCGCAGCCGGGGAGTGCGCCTGCTCCGGCCTGCACGGTGCGAACCGGCTGGCTTCGAACTCGTTGCTGGAGGCGCTGGTCATGGCGGACCGGGCGGCGGAGAGGGCAGGGGGCGAAGTCAGAGGGCAGAAGTCAGACGTCAGAAGTCAGAAGTCGGAAGTACAAAGTCTGAAGTCCAGGGTCCTGAGTCCAGAGTCCGCGGCAGATGACGCGCATGTTGTCGAGTTGCGACGGCGGCTGCAGGAGCGGATGTGGCAGAGCGCCGGCATCGTCAGAACCGATGCCGGGCTGGCCGAGGCCCGTGGAGAACTAGCGACGCTTGGAGCGGAAGCCGAAGGGCTGGGGTCATCGGTCGCCGACATGGAACTGCGCAACCTGTTGGCCGCGTCGCGCCTCGTCGTCGAATGCGCGCTGCAGAGGCCGGAGTCAAGGGGCCTACACTACAATGAAGACCATCCGAAACCGGACGACCGGTACGAGAAAGATACGGTCATCGGCCGGCACGAGCTCGAATCTCCGTCTGCCTGAGGCGGCCGGACGTCTGCTCGAACGCTTCGGTAGCTACCTGCTGGTTGAGCGGAGCGTCACCCGCGGCTCGGCCGACTGCTACCTGGCTGACCTGAGACAATTCTTCCTTGCCGTACCCAAGGCAGCGGAGCGGCCGGCGGCGACCACCCGGCAGATGCTTCACGACTATGCCCGGCAACTTGGCAGCGCCGGGCTCGCCACCACCACTGTTGCTCGCAAGCTCGTATCAATCCGGTTGTTCTACCGCTTCCTTGCTTCTGAGCAGAAACTCGCGGCCAATCCTGCCGACGATATTGACCTGCCCAAACAACGCCGCAAGCTGCCGGGCGTACTGACCCAGGATGAAGTGACGAAGCTGATTGAGGCGGCGGGAAACGCCCCGGACCGATTCTGGGCACTGCGCAGCCGCGCGATGCTGGAAGTCATGTACGGCAGCGGGCTGCGGGTGTCGGAGTTGCTGTCGCTGGCCACGGCCGATGTGAAGCTGGCAGAAGGATTCCTGCGCGTGATGGGGAAACGGAGCAAGGAGCGGGTGGTTCCCTTGGGTCAGATGGCAGTCAATGCCGCGCGCGAGTACCTGGGTGCGTCCCGTCCGCACTATGCGGGCAAACGGACCAGCCTGTTTCTGTTCCTGAATCATCATGGGAACCGGCTTTCGCGGATGGGGTTCCTGAAGATTCTGCGCACGTGCGTCGGGCTGGCCGGAATCAGCCGCCGCGTCACGCCGCATACTCTGCGGCATTCGTTCGCCACCCACCTGCTCGAAGGCGGGGCCGACCTGCGCGCGGTCCAGGAGATGCTCGGGCACTCAAGTATCGCCACGACCCAGATATACACCCACGTCGACCGGGAGTATTTGAGAGAGACACACCGGACGTTCCATCCCAGAGGATAGCAGAGGAAATCAGGGTTCGGAGGACCAGGGGCTCAATGGACCGGGCGCCGGAACCCAGGGGACTACACCACGGAGACGCCGAAGGTGCCGCGGACGACCTTGCCGATTACGCGGCTGCCCGGGATCGAGCCGAGGATTCGGTCCGTCTGCTTCGGAGCGACAAACAGGACCATGCCCACGCCCATGTTGAACGTGCGGTACATCTCCTCGTCCGGCACGTTGCCGAGGCGCTGAATCGCCCCGAATATGGGCGACGGACGCCAGCCGGATTTCCTGATAACCACCGAGACCTCATGCGGCAGCAGGCGGGCGATATTGCCGTAGAATCCGCCGCCGGTGATGTGGGCGAGCGCATGGATGCGGCTGAGCAGGGGATAGACCGGCTTCAGGTACGAGCGATGCGGCCGCAGCAGCTCATCGCCGAGCGACCGGGCAAGGCCCTTGATTCGCGAACTGACCTTGAGGCCGGCCTTGTCGAAGAGGACCCGGCGCGCGAGTGAGTAGCCGTTGGTGTGAAGTCCGGAGGAAGGAATGCCGATGGCCGCGTCGCCGGGTGAGATTCGCGTAGCGTCGATGACCTTGTTCCGTTCGACCGTGCCGACAATGAAGCCGGCCAGATCGAAGTCACGGGGCCGGTAGATGTCGGGCATCATTGCGGTCTCGCCACCGACGAGCGAACAGCCATTATCGCGGCAGGCCTTGCCCAACCCCTGGACTATCGCCAGCAGGGATTCGGGCTTGAGCCTCGAGTGGGCGATGTAGTCGAGGAAGAAGAGCGGCCGCGCGCCGAGGGTCAGGATGTCATTGACTGAGTGGTTGACGATGTCAATGCCGACAGTGTCGTAGCGGCCGCACAGCCGGGCAACAACCAGCTTGGTGCCGACTCCGTCACAACTGGCCACCAGCACCGGGTCGCGCAGTTTCGGGACCCGGCAGAGCGACCCGAACAGGCCGACTTCGGAGATCACCTGCGGTGAAAAGGTGGAACGGGCGATGCCGGCAATCCGGCGTTTGACTGCGTCCATTGCCGTGATGTCGACGCCCGCGTCGCGATAGAGCATTACCGGAGGCCGGCTTCCGGGCGAATGCGCCCTGCAGGCGGGACGGCGTCACGGATGAAGAAGCGGAACGTGCGCAGCGGGTCGGGCCGAAAGCCCATGCGCCAGTACAGGGTCGCGGAGTCGTTGTTGCTGAACATGCTGGTGAGCGCGACGCCCGCTCCCCGGGATTTCATCCAGCCGAGGATGTGGCTGAGCAGGGCCGAGCCGATGCCGAGGTTGCGCGAGCCCGCAAGCACGCCGACCTCCACGATGTGGAAGCAGCCGCCGTCCTCGTATGCAGCGGAATCAACGATTGCGTAGCCGACCGGGTCACCGGCGTTCTCGACCAGCAGAATCTGCTGTGGGTCGAATCCTCGCTTGCCGGCCACGAAATCGAGGTAGTTGTCGGCGAGCGGCTCGCCCTGGCGGTCGCGGTCATCAAATGTCCGAGCGGACAAGCCCAGCACGACTGAGCTCTCTTCGGGAAGCCGGGCCGGGCGGAGAACGAATCCCGGTGGCAGAGGGCGCAGGGGAATGACGCCCAGGTCATGCCGGAACCCGAGCATCGAGACCGGGTGTTCCTCGAATCCGATCTCGTGCATGACCGGCGGGTGGACCGTGTCGGTGCTGCGGTAGTGGATCGTGATGTTACGGATTTCGTGCTTTGCGGCCAGTTCTGCGGCGGCCTCCAGCAGAGGGTCGGTCAGGAAGTGATAGGTCTCGCGATCACGCCGCCCGCGCTTCAGAATCAGTCCGAGCTGTATCGAATCGGCGCCCTTCCAGCGTGTGGGACGGGCGAATCCGTACCCGGCCATTTCTGAGCCGCATTCCAGCACCAGACCGACGCCGTTCTGAAGCCATGGGGTGGCAAAGAGTTGCTCGGTCTGCTCGACTGACATCGCCGGACGCGACCCAAGTTCTGCGTAGACGCCCGCCACGAGCAACGCCGCTGCCCGGGCGTCGTCCTGGCGTAGGGGTCGGACTTCGGGTTTGATGGTGAGCTTCAGTTGCGGCGCGGCCATGGCTGAGTCAATCTGTGACGGCGTCGGAACAGCCTGGTACCGACAGGGGCGCGACCAGGCACCCAACTGGTACGAGGTCGAACACAGATGAACGTAACATCCCTTCTATACAGGTTGGACTTGGCGGCTCGGCCGTAAGCGACGGGGACACGAATGCAGTCAACGGGACATTCTAGCCGCAGTCGACTCCGCGTCAATCACGAAATCGGGACTCTGAACCGGCAAGGATGGGAATTCGCACGCAGATTCGGCGATGCGGCCGGTCCGACGGCGGAGTTGACCGAAGCGCCTTCCCGGAATATGATTGACTCCTTAAGCTCGACGATCGCGGAGAAGGCTCTGCCTTTTGCAGTTCGGCAGTATTCTGCCATCGGTATTGTGTTGGGACGCGCGGCAAGACTATCATGTTGAGACTTTTGATTAGAGGAGGACTGTTCTGATGCGGACAACTTACACTTCTGAGTCGGTGACCGAAGGCCATCCGGACAAAGTCTGCGACCGGATTTCGGATGCGGTGCTGGACGAGGTGCTGCGCCAGGACCCACACGGCCGGGTCGCGTGCGAATCGTTTGTCACGGTCGGCATGGTGCTGGTCGGCGGCGAGATTACGACCCATGCGTGGGTCGACCTGCCAAAGCTGGTGCGGGGCGTGCTGCGGGACATCGGGTACGTTACCGCCGAAAGCGGGCTCTCGTGCGATAGTTGCGCGGTGCTGAACGCCATCGGCAAGCAGTCGCCCGACATCAAGCAGGGCGTCGATACCGGCGGAGCCGGGGACCAGGGCGTGATGTTCGGCTACGCATGCAAAGAGACCGACGAACTGATGCCGTTGCCGATGGTGCTTTCGCACAAGCTGGCCCAGCGCCTCGCCTATGTGCGCAAGCACGGCACGCTGCCGTACCTGCGGCCGGACGGGAAGTCCCAGGTTACTGTCGAGTACGACAACGGCGTGCCGGTGCGGGTCGACAGCGTGGTGCTCGCGGCCCAGCACGACGAGACGATTCTAGACAGGAGCGGGGACCGCATCACCCGGGCGGCACGGCAGGAGCTGATCGACACCGTGGCGCGGCACGTGGTCCCGGCCCAGTACATTGACCGGAATACCAAGTTCTACGTGAACGAGACCGGCAAGTTCGTGGTCGGCGGGCCCCAGTCCGACACCGGCATGACCGGCCGCAAGATCATCGTTGACACCTACGGTGGCAGGATTCCTCACGGCGGCGGCGCGTTCTCGGGTAAGGACCCGAGCAAGGTTGACCGCTCCGCCACCTACATGGCGCGGTACGTAGCCAAGAACTGCGTGGCCGCGGGGCTGTGCAAGGAAATTGTCGTCCGGCTGGCGTACGTCATCGGCCGCGCCGACCCGACCGACGTCTCGGTCGATACGTTCGGCACCGGCTTGCTTGGCGATGAGAAGTTGGTGAAACTGATTCGGGACGTGTTCCCGCTGAAACCGCGGGAGATGATCCGTTATCTGAGTCTGCTCAAGCCGATATACCAGGCAACCTCCGCCTACGGCCATTTCGGCCGCGCGCCGTATGTGAAGAAGGCCGACAAGCAGACGCTTGAGTTCTTCAACTGGGAAAAGACCGACAAGGCGGCTGAACTGCGCCGGGCGCTGAAATAGGAAAGTGCGAACGCAACGAGAAAGGAGAAAGTGGAAATGGCAAAGTCCGGATTCCGAACTTTGGAATTTCCCCTTTCCACTTCGAACTTAGTGATTACTGTGAACGGAGGTTTTGTGGATTGTGATGTCAAAGACCTGAGTCTGGCCAAGACGGGCAAGACGAAGATTGAGTGGGCCGGGCGGTTCATGCCGGTGCTGGCCGAGATTCGGAAGCGGTTCGAGAAGCAGCAGCCGCTCAAGGGCGTGCGGATGAGCTGCTGCCTGCACGTGACTTCCGAGACCGCGAACCTGGTGCGGACGCTGGCGGCCGGGGGCGCGAGCGTACGGCTTTGCGCGTCCAACCCGCTCTCGACCCAGGACGAAGTCGCGGCCTCGCTGGTCAAGGACTATCGTATCCCGACGTTCGCCATCAAGGGCGAGAACCGGGACCAGTACTTCCGGCACATCGAGCAGGCGCTTTCCCACGGGCCGATGATTACGACGGACGACGGCGCTGACCTGATTTCGACTCTGCATAAGGAGAAGGGCAAGCGGCTTGCCGCGGTGCTCGGCGGCACCGAGGAGACGACGACCGGCGTCATCCGTCTGCGCAGCATGGAGAAGGACGGGGTGCTTGCTTTCCCCGTAATTGCGGTCAACGACTCCGAGACCAAGTTCATGTTCGACAACCGGTACGGGACCGGCCAGTCCTCCCTCGACGGCATCCTGCGTGCCACCAACATCCTTTTTGCCGGCGCGACCTTTGTCGTCTGCGGTTACGGCTGGTGTGGCCGGGGCGTCGCGTCTCGCGCCAAGGGAATGGGCTCGGACGTAATCGTCACTGAGGTGAACCCGGTGCGCGCGCTGGAGGCGCGGATGGACGGGTTCCGGGTGATGCGACTCGCCGACGCCTGCAAGGTCGGCGACGTGTTCATCACCGTCACGGGCGACATCAACGTGATTGACAAGCAACACATGCTGGCGATGAAGGACGGCGCAATCGTCTGCAACTCCGGTCACTTCGACGCGGAAATCAACAAGGCCGCGCTGGACAAGATAACGAAGTCCAGCCGCGAGCTGCGGAAGTTCTGCGTCGAACACGTGCTCATCAACGGCAAGCGGCTCATCCTGCTCGCCGAAGGCAGGCTCGTGAACCTGTCCGCGGCCGAAGGGCACCCGGCAATGGTCATGGACATGTCCTTTGCCAACCAGGCGCTGGCTGCCGAGTACATCCTGAAGAGCAAAGGCAAGCTCGAAAACCGCGTCTACAAGCTGCCCGAGCATCTCGACAAGAATATCGCCGAAGTCAAGTTGCAGACGCTTGGCATCAAGATAGACAAACTGACGCCGGAGCAGGCTGCGTACATTTCCAGTTGGCAGCAGGGAACGTGAGGAGAAGTGGAAGGTTCAAAGGGGAAATGAAAAAGTCCGAAGGGGAAATGACGAAGTCCTGAGTTACTGGGACGAATGATCGGACGGGGCCTTCGGGCCCCGTTCCGCTTGTCGGGTCCAATTCGGGTCCAGGGTCAGGGTTTTGAAGTCTGTCGCCTGGTCTAGAAGACCACGACCACGTCCGAACTGACGACCTTGAGTGCTACCTGCCGGATGCCGCTCGCGCGCTTGGCATGGCAGCGGATGCGGTAGTTGTACCGGGACGTGGGCTCGAAAGCAACGATGTCGCGGGGCGAGCGCTCGGCCCGGCGGTTGCTGCTCTTCCAGATGAAGACGATAACCTCCAGGGTTGACATTGGGTCGGCGCGGAACGACTCGCGGTCGGGGTCGGACAGGCCCTTGAACACGCCGCCGGCAATCTCCACGTGTGAATGGAAGCTGCCCGCGAACCGCATGCGCATCTTACGGGCCAATTCCCGGCGGCGCCGGGCGAGGCGAAGGATGGTGGCCCAGTCTTTGAAGGTGACGCCGGTGCGGGTTCTGTTCCCGCCGCGGTAGAAGCAGGACCGCCGGACCGTGAACCGGCGGCCGCGATCAAGACTGCCGAACAGGAAACCGTATGTCTCTTTCTTGAAAGAGGCCTCGTAGCCCTTGCGGGCGAGACGGCACAGTTCGCGCACCGCAGTTTCCTCAAACAGAATCGGGCCACGGAAGCCGAAGACATGGCGACGGGCGATGCGCTTCGACCCCGCGTCCTGCCGTTCCGGGCTTGTGCGTCTCTTACTCACCGCACGATTCTAGCGACTCAGGCCGGGGCCGCAAGCGACGCGGGCATGCGAGGTCAGGGCGGAGCCGTTCGAAACGCGGGCGGCCTGAAACGAGTCAGGCCGCCCGAAACCGGACCGAAGGAATCAGTCGGTCATGATGAGTTTGGCGATGCGGGTGAAGCCGGGTGTCTGGAAGCGACAGAAGTAGGTCCCGGGCTGGACCCGCTGGCCGCGGTCGTCGGTTCCGTTCCAGAGAGCGCTGTGGTATCCGGCCGGCAATTCCGCTGCGGTCAGGGTGCGGATCAGCACGCCCCCGGCGTTGTAGATTCTGAGCGAGACTTGTGATCTTGTCGGCAGCGCATAGCGAACAAGCATGCGGCCGGTGAAGGGGTTGGGATGGGGCGAGCCAAGGGCGTACTCGCGCGGGATGCCGGACAGGTTCTCGGGGCTTTCGATGCCCGGCGTCGGGAGGACGATAACCTGCTTCTGCCGGAAGTCGTTGAGCGGGAAAGTGTCGGCGGCAAGCATCGTCGTGCATCGGGCCGTGTGGGTACCGACCTGATTCGCCGTCCAAGGGGAGAACTCGGCTGTGTCGGACACGCCGGCCGGCAGCGTCATTGCCGTCTCGCTGGTGAAGAACGTGCCGATGGTGAACCGGATCCGGAAGTTCTCCTGGACGCCGCCGAAGTTCCGGATGACGGCACGCGGGACCACGACCGCGCCGGTGTCAAGAGTGTCGGGCGGTGCCAGTATCGCTGACACGCCGACGTCATGGAGCGGGTGGCGCACGACGAGTTGCGCCCTGACCGTGTCGTTGGCCCGGTTGTCATCGTCGGCGAGCGCGGTGAATGCCCTTAGTTGGTAGGTGTCGACCGGATAGGCCTGCCAGAGATCGAAGGAAACGTCCATGCTCTCCTGCGCGCCCAGCGTGATGGTGGCCGAGTCATCGTACACCACGACCAGCGGCCCGGCAGTCGGGCCGTCTAGAGGTCGAGAGATTGTTGGCGAGGTCCGGCTGCCCAGCGCACCATTCTTCACTATGCCTCCCGGCCATTCGGCTGGCATCGGGACCGGCGCATCGATTTCGAACCAGACCGGGAAGGTGTGCGGCGAGACGCCATAGTTCTTGTACCGCGCGACCGGCATAACGAACATGCCCGAGTCTACGAGCCCGGTCGGCGATAGAATCAGCCGGCAGCCGACGTCGGCCGTCCGTACCTGGACCGTGTCGATGAGGAAATCGTTGGCCGGATTGAGGTCGCCGTCGGTTTCGAGGCTGCAGCGCACCGGCACGAGCCCGGTCGGATGGGCCGGCCACGGCTTGAATGCGACCACGACGGAGTCGCCCGGTTCCGGGGCGTCGGTGACCTGAACCGTGTCGCCGTAGGCCAGGCCGATGTACATGAAGGCGTTGGTTCTCGACGTGACGTCGCCGTAGTTTCTGACCACGGCCCGAGGGATGACGGTGTCGTAGTGGTCGTATTGGCCCTGCGGGGCGAGAATCGAGGTTACGGCCATGTCGGGATGGCCGTAACGGAGCCGCGCGGTGTAGAGGCTGGTCCAAGCACCTAGCGTGTCGGGGTGCGTGGCCTCACCGGAGACGAAGACGTGGTCCGAGTCGGACGCGCAGATGGTTGAGCCGTAGTCGGTCGAGTGGTCCGGCCCGTCGTACCGGTAGGTCCAGAGCGTGTCTTTGCTGGTGGAGTTGGCCGCGCTGTACCCGAGGGCGATAATGTTTGCGTCGCACTGGCCGGTCACGTAGACCCGGCCCTTGCGGTAGAAAACGGAGTACCCGCAGTCGACGTCCGTGCCGCCGTAGGTGGCGCCGGCCGTGCCCCATCGCGACGTGAGCGCGGCGTTGAACTTCATGGTGGATATTTGGTCGTCCAGTGGATCAGGGTAGGCAAGGCTGCCGGTGACATAGACGTTCTGCGAGGCCGAGTCGTCGAGCGCGACCGAGAACGCGTAGTCGTCGTCGTGCTCGGCCCCGACGTCAATGCTGCGCCAGTCGAGCCGGGAACCAGCCGAGCTGTAGTGGACAACGGCGAAGTTGTAGCCCTGGTCGCTGGAGCCGGTTTCATGGTAGTCAAACCCGACCGCATAGATGTCGCCGTTATGCGCCACCGCTACGTCGAATGCGACGTCGTCGCCATCATTGGTGGTGGCGGGATTGTGGTAGGTCCTGGTCCACATCGTGTCGCCGGCGGCGTCGAATTTCATGGTCCACCATTCGAACTCCCGGGCGTCGCTCGATCCATGGCCCGTGGTCACGACCCCGCCGTCCGGGGACGCGGCAATCGAGGCGGCGACGTTATTCCATCCACCGTATTCGTCGAAGTAACCAGGATGCAGGTCACGGCCCGGGTTCCTGCGGGTGAACGCATTGGTGTCGAGTACGTAGCTGCGCTTCCAGAGCGTGTCGCCGTCGACCGGGTCAATGCGCGCGACCATGTATTCGTCAAGGGAGCCGTCGTCGTCCGCGCCGCAGATGTAGACATCGCCGGTGTTGCCGATGGCGATGCCATAGGCGGCATCTTCCCCATCCCACATTGAGGTCCGGTGCCAGATCTCGACGCCATTCGAGTCGTACTTGGCCCAGGCCGCGTCGTCGGTCTCCGGTACGTTGTCGACCGTGCCCGCGATGTAGACATTGCCGACTGAGTCGACGGCGACCGACTGGGCCATGTCATCGGGGCTGAAGTCGCTGCCGCTGAACCCGTTGACCCAGGCCAGGGTTCCATCCGGCCGGTATTTGGCGACGAGCAAGTCAGTTCCGCCGGGGTTTGTGGGAAGCTCGCCTGAGCCGACGACGTAGAGGTTACCGGTCAGCGTGTCGAGATAGCTGTCCGCGGCCTCATTGAGCTGGGACTGGGTGACGCCGGAATAGTGCCGAATCCAGGCTGGGTTGACGGCGCCGGCAAAGGCAGCGCTGACCAATAATGTGAGGATTGCCAAGAACCTGCAAGTACGCATCGAACCTCCTGACTGTGCGGAAATGAGCCTGACCAATTTCCCGCGGTCCGCTGACGGTGGTCTGCAACCGCGCCCGCAGGCACGCGCGAGGCGGACGCGCGCCGGGATCACAATCCCCGGCCGGTCCAGCCTCAATAAACAATACCATCCGTGCGTAATGGTGTCAAGGAATCGGGCCACCGGCCAGAGAAATCGAAAGCTGTAAACAGATTGTTTGGGATGAGAGAGTTCTGATGAGGGTTGCCCCTCAGGGTTCGATATTGTCCAGCAAGTACTTCAGGTCTCGTCCTCGCTTGTGGTAGGACCGCAG
>Ga0265595_1000691_pt1 | contig 28518 bp, 31 predicted proteins | sample saktaG_15_FD_190148 | JGI IMG/M metagenome (GOLD analysis project Ga0265595, IMG submission 190148) | Saline water microbial communities from Sakinaw Lake, British Columbia, Canada - sak_2013_06_06_50m | ecosystem: Environmental > Aquatic > Non-marine Saline and Alkaline > Saline ...
AGATCTCCCCGAAGAACGCCAGGTAGTTCTCGGCGGTCATCGTCTCGTAGAGCCGGGACTCCTCGGGGAGGTACCCGAGCATCCCTTTGAGCGAGACCGGGTCGTTGACCACATCGATCCCGTTGACAGAGAGCGAACCGGACGTCGGTGCGATCAACCCCGACATGATCTTGAGCAGTGTGGTTTTTCCCGCCCCGTTGTGCCCGATGATCCCGAAGATCTCGCCGTCCGAAAACCCGAAGCTGATATCGTCAAGTGCCAGGAATCCGTCGAACTTTTTGACAAGGTTTGTTGCAGTGATCATGGTTTTCGCATATTCACGCAATGTTGCGCTGTGATGGTCAAATATTTTCGTATCATGCACAATCGTTCCGTTCGCACAACGATGGATTGCACAATGGTTGGTATGGATACCGGCAGGCCATCCAATCCCCGAGATATACCATATCAGAAAGGACAATGCAGGGAACCGTCCAATCTTCGGGAATCTCTATTTTCTCACAGATTTGGATGCAATAGTTCATCTAAGGTGATATCGTTGAATGTTAATTTTCTCTCTAGACTTTTCTTGAAATATTTTTTGATTGCGAAGGGTTGGAATTCCTTATGGGCTTCCCGCTCAAACCACGCCAATAGCTTCCAATCAATTTTCCCATCGGGCAGTACATCCATAAGGTCTATTGTATGTAAGTGATTGAAACGAGAGAAATAAATCCCTATTTTTTCTATCCTAGTATTCAGGAAATCTTTTTCCAAATCCTCCTCATCTCCTGCATCGACTTTTTTAATATTATTGGAATATATAAGCCCTAAATAGTGAAGAAGAACATACCCCATCAATTGATTAAAATAGAGATAAGAAAATTTCGGATCCTTAGTTGTTTTGATATCAATAAGGGTATTGTCTAGTAATAAATCTGCATCTGCACCTCCAACAAGAAGAGATGCAAGTCCAAATGTTGGATTTAAAAAACAAATTTTTTTAGCGATATACAACTCTTTTGGAACACCCTTAATTAGATTTCTCAAATCGGCAATGTCTTCTGGATCGACATCCATGTCCATTTCTTCTAACCTGACATTTATCCTGTATACCATGTCCAGTTTCGCTAAAAGAAGTGTGCTGGATATCAAATCGTCGTTGATTTCTTTTTCTCTCAAGAATCGGTAATATCGTTCTTCTGCATCGTTAATTATGCAAGCCGCTTTTTTCTTTTCTCTTCCTTTTAATAGGTTAAGAGATCCGTGTGCAATCCAAGGACGACTTATTGCGGATGGATTGTGTGCTTTAATTAGAAATCGAAATAGGTAATCAAAGGCAGTTCCAATTGTGGAATAGTTGGTTGTTTGCGGCGGATTAATGATTTTTTTACGCGTTGTGAGATCAGTACCGGTATTATTTTCCACATAGTAATTTGCCAAGTTTTGTATTATTTTTGCATTTTCAATGCAATAATCAACGATACAATCATAGTTTTTATTCCAATAATTGATATCATCATTAAAGGTATCAAGGTCAAGCGAATCCGCCTTCTGATAATTCAAATACTTTATTGCAGCATCATACAGACTTGAATCGAAAAAAGGGAACAGGTTATAAAACTTATAAACTTGGTGAATTTTTTTATTTTTGACTTGAAAATATTTCTTTTCCTCATATTCAATTAAATGTGCATAATATTCGATTTTACCTAACTTTTCAAGATCTTCTAATTGTTGTTCAGGTAGATGTTTCAGTATTGGTTCGAAATTGAATGAAGCATCAGTGAACCAACAAAGATTATTACTATATTTTGAATAAGTAAAAAAACGGGTTAAATCTTCAAAACAAGATATCCTTTTTTTTCTGCCATAACTATCACAAATTAGATTCACTTTACCTTCAAAAATCCCAAAATGAAGACCAATATTCTCCTTACGAATATTATCTTCTTTTCCGGAGTTACTATAATATTTTCTTTTCCACTTAATTTTCAATAACAGTTTAAATTCGGTATTAAACTTTTCCTGGACGTGTTTTAATTTAACGAAATCAGTTAACGACATCGAATATTCCTTTAAAGAGTATATTATTAAAAAATTTCCGGGCAACACTTAGTATTCAATACTGAACCCGACCCCAACATCCCCCACAGGCGCGACTGAGGCAAGCGCAATTTTTGCTGCAAGTGATGTGCAGTGGCAGGGATGTAAGGCTGCGGGGAAAACACCTTTCATGTATGCGACCGTCGCATCGAGCGCTTCCTTATCAGATTCTTTTAAGTGGAACCCGCCGATCACGTCTCGGATGCGCTGATCGCTGCAGACCTTTTGGGCATATTCGATGATATTGGCGATACCGGCATGCGAGCAGCCGGTGATGATGACAAGCCCGCTCCGTGAGCGGTACGCAAGAGCGGTATCATCCAGCAGCCGGTCGGGCCGGGCGCCATCCGGCGTGATGATCGTCCGCTTCTTGTGCCGGTCCGGGATCGCGTCATCCATCGTCCGCTCGATCTCCCCGAGGAACACGAGGTCATCGGTGAGCCAGACCGGCGACGTGCTCGTCTTCACAGGACAGTGCCGCGAGAGCCGCACCTCATCGACCGGTGATCCGATATCCGCAAGCAGGGGCATCGGGCGCGGGTAGAAGCAGTGCGGGTGGGCAACGACGAGCGGGGTGCGGTGGGGCTGCTCTTCTATTGCCGCTTCGAGAAATGCCCTGAGAAGGTACGGGAGCCCCCCGGTATGGTCGATATGCCCGTGCGAGAGAACGACATAATCAAGATCGAGAAGGTCGATGCCCATCTTTACCGCATTGGCAAGAAACATACCGGAATACCCGGTGTCGAACAGGATCTTCCTGCCGGCGCATTCGATATAGAAGGAGAGTGCGGGTTCCCCCGTATAGTACCGGTCGATGAGCGTCGCATTGTCCACGAGAACCTGCAGGGAAAGGCCGGCCATAGATCAGGATTGCCGTACGTGAAGATAGATTTCTCGCTCTAGAACCACTCACCCCCACGAACCCTGCCGGATAGGGACATTGACAGCGTGAACAGGACCCCGCTCCGGCTAAAACCTGCAGCCATTATGGATGGATTTTAAAATAAACCGCGTAAGTATTGTATATCGTACCGGTAAATTCGGGGAAGTCCATGGGAGCATTAACCGATATCGCCACGATTGCAAAATGGGAGGTGAAGCGGACGCTCACCCAGATGAGCAGGGACACACTTCCGATCGCCATCGTCCTCTTCGTCCTCCTCGTCCTCGTCACCGGGTTTGCTGCCCAGAGCGGCATGCACCTGCAGGACGGGATGTATGTGGTGGGGGTGGACGACCCCGCTATCGCAGCGCTCCTTGCATCCGACAACCGGTTCTCGGTATACCAGCTCGACCGGCAGGCACTGGAGCAGAACCGTCAGGAGTTTGACCTGATCGTCATCAACGGACAGGTCTTCGCAGGCACGACCGACCGGGGTAAATCAGCGCTCAAAACCGTGGAACGCGATTATGCGAAGTACACCAACCGCGTGTACAACCGGCAGGACGACCTGTACGCCGCGTACCCGCTCTGGATCGATGTCGAGAATGTAAAGTCGGAACTGAACTTTTTAGCAACGCAGGGCGGGCAGTACATCTCGGCCCGCCCGGACGCCGTTGCCCCGGTTCCTGAAGGTGAGATAAAAAACGTCCCATTACCGTCGCCCACCCTTGCGATCAGCAAAGAAGAACTTAGAAAAGAACTCACACAGTCCGAGGCGGCAAACTCCCAGATCTCCCGCTACACCGAGATGCTCTCTTCCGATACCGCCATGGGCAGGTTCAAGACACCGTCCCAGCTCTCGCCCCCGCTCCCCTTTGACTCCATCATCCTGATCTTCGTCTTCATCTTCCCGCTCTACTTCACCTCGCAGTTCTTCATGATGAGTATCATGAACGAGCGGATCGAGCGCAAAGGCGAAGTACTCCTTTCCACTCCCGTAAAAGCGAGCTCGATCATCATAGGAAAAGCACTCCCGTACCTGCTGGGCATGCTCGCGATCTCGGCCGCGCTCACGGTTTATCTCAAAGCGTCCCTGCTGATCATGCTCCCCCTCATTCCCGTCATCTTCTTCTTTCTGGCGAATGCGCTGCTCATCGGCATGGTCTCGCGCAGTTTCAAGGAACTATCGTTCATCTCGATCTTCTTTTCCACGGTCGCAACATCGTACCTCTTCTTTCCTTCCATCTTTGCCAACGTCCACGTCATCAGCCTCATCTCCCCGTTAACCCTCATCATCCTCACCCTGCAGGGAACCGCGTACACCATCACCGACTACCTCTTCTCCACCGCGCTCTTCTGGCTCACGTCAGCCGTGCTCTTTTACGTCGCGGTGAGAAATTTTTCTGAAGAGCGGCTCTTTTCCGAGAAAGGCCTGCTGGTCCGGATCCGCGAGTTTGTTGCCACAAGCCTCTCCCGGACACACCCGTTTATCTCGCTCTTTCTCCTGAACGGGTTTGCGATCCCGTTTGTCTTTATGGTGCAGCTGATGTGCCTCGTGCTTTTCTTCAACCTGCCCATGCCGTTCTCGCTTGTCCTGCTCATCATCTTTGCCGCAGGGATCGAAGAGCTCACAAAATCTATCGGGATTTACACGCTCTATGCACAGGACCCGTCGTTTCTCTCATGGAAGAACCTCATTGTAGCCTGTGCTGCAACCGCAGTCGGGTTTCTTGTCGGTGAAAAACTGCTGCTCCTCATCACGCTTTCCCAGATCACCGAGTCGGTTTTCGGGAGCGTCCTGTTCCTGTCGCTCGGCGTGCTCTGGCTTCCTTTGCTGTTGCACTTTACCGGGACATTTGTCGTCGCCTGCGCCCTGAAATTCGGCGGCAGGAACTGGTATGTCCCCGGGCTTTTTGCCGCGACGGTGATCCACTGCCTCTATAACCTCTACTTCATCATGGGGTGGCTCACGTGAAGGCACGCCACCTTTCCATTATCATGCGAAAAGAGTTCCGGGGGCTCTTTAACGAGCGGACGATCCTGCTTGCAGTCCTCCTCCAGCTCTTCATCGCGATGTTCTCGTCGTTCCTCATGGTCGGGCTCACCTCGATGTACGACCCCTCGTCCCTCTCCAAGTACTCCCGGTTCAGGTACAGTGTCGGGTACTGCGGGAACGATTCGGGACTGCGGGACTACCTTGACCAGAGCCCCGACTTCAATGTCTATGGCATGGAACTCTCCCCTGCGGTTGCAGCGCTCAAAGAGCGCAAGCTTGCCGCGGTCATTTATGTCCCGGATACCCCGCCGGACGCGGACGACCCGGTTAAGATCACGCTCTATTCCCTGCAAAACGACCTGCAGAGTGCAATTGTGAACGTCAAACTCAAGGATATTTTCTTAAAATATGAAAAAGATCTGCGCGGGATGCGATCAGCCCGGCTGAACGAACAGCCAGTACCACTCCAGATCCCGGCTGCACGGGGCGGCGGCGACTTTTACGAGTTCGTGTACGGCCTCTTAATCCCGCTCCTCCTCTTCATGCCGGCGATCATCGTATCAGCCCTTGTCATCGACCTGATCACCGAGGAGTACCAGCACGAAACGCTCGAGACGCTTATCTCGACCCCCGTCACCTTTGCCGAGGTGGTCTGGGGCAAGGTGCTCGCCTGCGAGCTGCTCATACCCCTGCAGGCGGGGGCATGGCTGCTTTTGCTCCTCATCAACGGGATTGCGATCGACAACGTGCCGCTCATCCTCATCCAGGTCACGCTCACGTCGTTTGTCCCCATCCTCATCGGGGCGCTTACCGCACTCCACTACCGGGAACGCACTTCGGCGCAGTTCATCTTCTCCACCGCGCTCGTGGTCGTGATCCTCTTTGTGCTTGCCCTGCCGGCAAACCCGCTAAACATCCTGACCCGTCTTGCTGTCGGCACAGCGGGCATCGGGCAGTGGACCGTGCTTGCCGGGGTCATCGCGATCGGGGCAGTGCTCTCAGTCGCGACCCAGAAATACGCAGAAAAGATCGGGCGGGAGCACCATACCGGGTGAAATGCTGATTTAAAAAAAGGATTGATTCCCCTTAATACATTCCGCCGATGATCAACGATTCGTCCTTTATCTTGTATACCGTGCCTGCAGACGTAAGATAGACCTCGCACCGGTCGCTGCCCCGCGTGCCGCGGATGACGATCTCGTCCCCCTGCTGGGGCTTCTGGCCGTCACGCATGTACTGTTCTTCAACAATCCCGTCAGAACGTGTGACCCGCATCATGATCTTCTGGACAAACATCATTCCCCGTCCCCCATTGTAGTGCAGGATAATATCGGAATAGGTCCGGTCCTTGTTCAGTTGGAGGTCGACAACCTGCTCGGGCGGCAGGGTGCGGAGCGGTTCCGGTGTCGCAATCGTGATGATTTGGGTCGGGGCGGGAGTGGCGATCCTGGTGGTTGGGACGGGTGTTGCAGGAGGAGTCTCCGGGGCGTTCGTGCACCCGCTGCACGCCACCAGCAGCACGAGCGCGACCGCCGTGAGGATCATGACAGGGAGTTTCATATACGATGATCTCCCTTTTTGCTATAACTTATTTTGTATCCGGAACGCACTGCAGCGCGGTTCTTTCAAAAAACAAAGACTTTTTATTCGTGGCAGCGCCCAAAAAACCCCCATAAACTGCACAAAATCCATACCGGAACAGTTAAATTAAAAAGGACATCGGTTTTAATGTTACTTATCAGGAGAGAGGGAATGTTCTGTCCAAAATGTGGAAAAGAGACTGATGCTTCCGGAAAATTCTGCCAGTGGTGCGGGACGGATATCGAAGCCATTGCACCCAAAGCCATGATGAAGACCGAGCCAGAGGAGGAGGAGGAAGAGACGACAACCGGTAACTACGCCGGCCTTGGGAGGAGGTTCTTCGCGTTTGTCATTGACGCCATCGTGCTCCTCATCCTCATGACCATTGCTGCGACGTTCTTTGGCCTTGTGCAGGGTGTGAAATATTTTTACTACCTCACCGTCCAGAGGGCGCCGATCTCTGCACTGACCGAAGCGGGCACCAGCGAAGCGGCATTCACTCCGATCATCGCGGCGCTGGGCGTGCTCCTCATCATCATCCCGTGGTTCTACTTTGCAGGGTTCGAGTGCTTGCGTGGCCAGGCGACGCCGGGCAAGACGCTGCTGCGTATCGTCGTCACCGACAAAGACGGCGCCCGGATCACCTTCGCCCGCGCCACTCTCCGGCACTTCTTCAAATATATCTCCGCCCTGATCATCTTCATCGGCTTTATTATGATCGGGCTCACAAAAAAGCGCCAGGGCCTGCACGACCGGATCGCCGGTTGCCTCGTGCTCCTTCCCGAATAACTTTTTTTGGATTTTTTTCTTAATAAAAAGGGAAATTTTTTATTTGAACCGAACCTTCATTGCCAGCAGGACGATGATCAGCGCGAACGTGATCATGTTCGCGAGGATGATGGGCAGCGAATTGAGCCAGAAGCCGTAGAGCGTCCAGAGGAAGATACCGGCGGCAAAGAGCAGGAGCATAACAAGTGAGATGTCCCGGGTCTCTTTCAGTTTCCATGCCCGCGTCACCTGCGGGATGAACGAGACGGTGGTAAGGGCACCGGCGATATAACCGATGATAATTGTAGTATCCATAGCTTATCTCCTATTTTTGACCTGTCTGGGTATAATATCACGGCGGCTGGTGTGGGATTTTCATGATTGTCCCCTCATAAAATAGCGTAATCCGGCTGATAAATGCGGCACGGCGCGGAGAGTGAAAGTGTAAAAGGAAAAAGTTAGAATCTGGCCCGGGGGGCATCCTGTTCCCGCATGTTGTCCGCCATCGTCCAGAAATACGCCTCGCCGTGAGCGACCCGGAACATCGCAAGCTTCGCATCCTTCGGGGCCGTCTTCATGACATCCGCAACCCATGGCCGGTCTTTAAAGAGCCGCTCTTCGAGTGCCTTGTCTTCCAGGAATTCAACCGTGCCAGTCACCCGCATCATCTTTCCTGCACCCTGTACCCCGGGCGCGTAAAAGCAGAGCTCCACCTTCGGGTTCTTCTTCAGTTGCTGGCACACTCTCTTGGGAGTGCCGGTGTGGTAATAAAACCCGGTTTTGTCCGCAAACCACATGGCAAACGCCCGCACCCGGGGCTGGTCGCCGTCAGCAGTCGCGATGTACGTTACCGGGTTTTCGTTTGCGAATTTGATGCATTCGGAAAAATCCATAACTCACCACTCAGGAAACCGGAAAACATCCGCAAAAAAGGTTCGCAGGAAAAAGGTGCACCTGCCAATCACCTTCTTCCCGTGGCTTTGAAGAAGGTGTAGCAAAACGTGCCATCCGGTCCGCAGGTGCGATACAAGTCCCGGATACCCTGATCAAACTCCGGTTCCGTGATCATGCCCCGCTGGAGTGCTTTCTCCCGCACCCCTTCGACCATTGCGGTGAAGGTCTGCTTTGTGAACCCTTCCACAAGGGCCGGCCGCGAAGCATCGACGTAGACCATCCGGGGGGATACGCTGATACCGGAAAAGCCGGCGCTTATCAGGAGAGGGAAGAGTTCCCTGCCGATCAGGGCATTGCCTCCCGCATCCTTCTGGAGCGCGACAAGGCAGTCGATCACCTTCCTCGCGTACAGACTGTCGGGATGGAAGTACGCTGAGCCATGATCGCCTTCGATTACAGTGATGGTCCCGCCGGGTTTCAGAACTGTTTTCAGGCTCGCAAGCGCGCCGGCCGGATCCTGCAGGTGTTCGAGAACAAAACATACGAAGACATGGTCGAAACTTCCGGGCATGAAGGGGAGGTTAAATATGTCAGCTTTCTGAAAGGTAACGTTCCGGTGCCCGGCCTTCCTCACCCGCGCCTCTGCCTCCGCAAGCGATAACTCCGAGCAGTCGATGCAGGTGAAATATGCATCCGGATTCTGCTGTGCGAGCGTAACGGTCTGGGCGCCAACCCCGCAGCCGGCTTCGAGCACCCGGCTCCCGGCAGGGTACCGGGTATCATGGTGGAGAAGATCGGTGAGCGTCTGTGCCTGGTCGAGAAGCCGCTCGGCCTCGCGGGGGGAGTACCCGTGGACATAGTCGTTTGCCTTTTTCATTTTGTGTTCCCTGTAAGCGTTAGTACCATGATTCCGGCAGGCTAAAAAAAATACCGTCAATGTATCCCGGCCTATCCCCAGCCTTTCAGTTCATACGACTGGAAGGGATCTTCCCCGTCCAGATATTTATTGGGGAACTGGTACTGGACCGGCACGGGAACGCTTTGTACAACCCAGAATGAAATGGGAGTGCCATCGCGGAAACTGCCGGAGTATTTCCGGGCATCCGTATAGGTACCTGCAGGAACAATCACGGATTCCGTGCCTTCATAGGTAAGAGTGATATTCACCTCGCCAAATGGCGTGATTCCCATTTCATAGGTTGGCCGGTCCTCCCGTCCGAACTGCTCATCGATAGGCAGATCTATTGCAGGTTTCGTTGTCCCCTTTATCGTTTCAGTCGTCGTTCCCCCGAGGAATTTGTTTGTGGATTCATCAAAATACCTGTCGGTGACCGTAATCCATCCCTTCGGCGTCTTTAAGAGTTTATCGCCGGCCCATTCCGGATAATCCATAGTTTCGGTGATCTTATAATGAGTTGCAGGAGTGCCCTCATAATTGCCCGTTGCCCGCTCAGTCCTGATATCATACTCCCACTGGTAGCGGGGATTGGGTGGCAGGGTCTGTGTAATATTATTCCGGTATTCGGCCCAATGATAATCTCCGTTAAAAATCCTGACCGGATTCTCAGTTGCTATGACCTGTACGGCTGTCGCCGTTTTCGGGGGGGTAGTCGCTGCGGGTGTGCCGGTCGCTTTTGTCACGGTTGCCGTTGCCTGCGGGCTCGTCGAAGGTTCCGGCTGATCGGAACCGGAACATCCGGCAAACAATACCGCAAGCACGAATAGGAGAATCGCAATACTACCAACAGCTGAAAATTTCATTGTCCTTCCTCTCTCAAAATAAAAAAGAAGTATCCGTAATTTGTGCTGTCACCGTGTTGAATGGCCGGGCATTGTCCTGCCGGTTCGTGCCTTTTCAATCGCCAGACGGAGTGATTCCGGTTCATCCGTCCCGATCCGGAACTTCTTGCCAGAGTTCAGCATCACTTCCACCGCCCCGTACCCTGAGACATTATAGAGCGGGCCACTGGGTGTCCAGCGGATGCCCCAGCCATAGTACCAGGGATTGGTTACTATAGTGATCGAGGCAATATCTGCAACCGGCCAGATCTTCCGGATGAGCGGAAGCGGCCCGAACCGGATCCGGAGCGTGTCGTCGCAGATCGAGACTGTCAGCGTGGAGCAGATCGAAAGTACAAAGACCATGATGCAGAGGACGACCGCAGTTATCCAGACAAATCCGTAGAGGAACGTCATCGCGAGGATAAAGATGATTGCAGAGCTCACCGAAGCGATGATGAGAACTCCCCGCTGGGTATGCTCGTACCACCAGTCCCATGGCTTCCCGGACCGGTCGGTTCCCGATGGCCCGGGATTTTTTGCTACCGGATTTGCAGCGCCGAAACTGAGCCCTGCGCTGTCGCCGCTCTTTGCTTTCATAACATGCCCGTTCGGGCACCAGCCAAGATACCGCCTGAAGGTATCGACAAGCTGCATCCTTCAGTCCCCCCGGGCAACGGAGAGCATCAGGCCATCGGACTGCATGTGCCTGTCCGTTTTTCTCTCCCAGAGCCAGACGACGAGGAAATTCACCCAGAAGAGAGTGCAGATGAACCCTGCAACGCCTGCATTCCACATCGTGAGGTTCATCGCAGGGCTGGCGCCGAATAATAATATCGTAGGCAGCATGAACGCGAGTATTATGATGAGAACCGTTGTCTTGTCGTACAGGGATGTGAGAAATATTGCCCCGCTCTCAAGGACCTCGTTCATCGTCTTCCATAACCGGAATCCTTGAAATACGGAGAGGAGTGCTCCGGCGAGCAATCCATACGAGAACATAGTCAGATTGGCATTGCCGATAGTAATCAGGAGTAAAAACCCGACAATAGAAAACCAGATCGAAAGCAGGAGCATCTGGTTCCGGAACAGACCGAGCCAGTGGAAGGCCCGTGCCTTGAACGACCCGCCTTCTGACGGAACCACCGCTTCATTGTCCGGCCGGACTTCCGCGTTCCGTACCCGTGCCTGTGCATTCGGGCACCAGCCCAACCACTGGTGAATAACTTCAGAAATGCGTGTCGTCATACCATCGCCTTCACTTTCGTAAACAATTCTTCTGCCATCTTCGTCGGGTCGGCGGTGCGTTTGATCTTAATGCCAAGCTCGTCCGCGTAATCCCAGAGCAGCTCGATGCACTCGGTATACCGCTGGCATGTGCCGCAGTCGCCGTCGTGCTCGTACCAGACCTGCACGCCGTGCTTCTCCGAGACGAAGATGACCGCCGTAGTCTGGAAGGGGATCGACCGGCCGAGCAGGATCCCCCGCTCCGCGTTGATTGTATCGATAGCGATCTGGTTTGCCTGCGCCATCTCACGTAACGTGGATTCGATCTTCTCGTCCATCAGGAGAAGCGCCCGCGACACCGCTTGCCGGGAGATGCCGAGCCGGTTGGCAATCGCGATGTTGGGCACGCCGCTTCTGCGCATCGTCCAGAACCCGAACTGCTTGTCGTTCGTTGGCAGGAACATGTGTCAACATTAGAATGTTGACACTATAAATATTTTCTGTGAATGCAGAAAAACCATCCCCAACGAAGATGGTCGTTTGGTTCTATCGGGAATAAACGAGCATTAAAAGGAGAGGCCAGGGCCGAGATTCGAACCCGGGTCGGGGGATCCACAGTCCCCTAGGATAACCAACTACCCTACCCTGGCAGATTTCCCTTTTACATTGGAAGTGGTCGCTCTTTAAGGTATCCTTGTTCATTCCTGATTCCATTGCGACGTTCAAATGCCTGTTATGAGGTCGTGTTGGGGCATGCGGTTCCGACGAGGTGAGTATTCGGTTAGTATTAATAGTGTGTCGTCTCCATTACCTATCAGGTTGACATGGACGGTTTGTCCGTAATATCATAACGTCTCAGGACTGCACCTTTTTGTGCGGCGATCTGTAATTTTTGCGCCGGCGATGCGTATCCTGCGATGGACCGGTGGTGACAATGGCGCAGAATCCAAAAATCCGTACACCCATCGTCTGCGTGATGGGGCACGTCGATCACGGGAAAACGTCGCTTCTCGACCGGATCCGCGGCTCGTCGGTGGTCTCATCCGAGGCGGGCGCGATCACCCAGCATATCGGCGCAACCATCGTTCCCATCGAGGCGATACGGAGCATGAGCGGCACGATGGGCAAGGCGCCAATCAACATCCCCGGCCTTTTGTTTATCGACACGCCGGGCCACCACGCGTTCACTACGCTGCGTGCACGGGGCGGGGCGCTTGCCGATATGGCGATCCTTGTTATAGATATCACACAGGGGTTCCAGCCCCAGACGGTTGAGGCGCTCCAGATCCTGCGCAACTGCAAGACACCGTTTGTGATCGCAGCGACGAAGATCGACCGGGTCCACGGCTGGCGGACAAACGAGAACGAGACGTTCGTTTCGTCATTTGCCAAACAGAACGAACGGGTCAAGGGCGATATTGAGAACAAGACCTACGAGATCGTGGGAAAACTCTCGGAGCTCGGGTTCTCCGCTGACCGGTTCGACCGGGTCGTCGATTTCCAGCGCAACCTCGCGATTGTGCCGGTGAGCGCCCATACCGGTGAAGGCATCCCGGACCTGCTCCTTGTCATGATCGGACTCGCCCAGCGGTATATGGGTGAGGAACTCGCGCTCACGGTCGATGGCCCGGGCGCAGGTACCGTGCTTGAGGTAAAAGAGGAGCGCGGGCTCGGGACGACACTCGACGTAATCCTCTACGATGGAACGCTCTCGATCGGCGACGAGATCGCAGTCGCCGGAAAAGATGCGGTCGTGGTCACGAAGGTCCGGTCGCTCCTGCAGCCCCGCCCGATGAAGGAGATCCTCGTCGAGGACCGGTTCGAGCGGGTCAGGTCGGTCGCTGCCGCATCAGGGGTCAAAGTGACGGCCCCCAACCTCGAACGGGTCATTGCGGGCTCACCGCTCTTTGTGATCCGGGGCAACCGCGAGGATGTTGAGGCCCGGGTTCAAAAGGAGATGAGCGAGATCCACGTGAACCTCTCTGAAGAGGGGCTCGTGATCAAGGCGGACACGATAGGGGCTCTCGAAGCGCTCTGCAAGGAACTGGAAGCAAAGGAGATCGGTGTGATGCGGGCAGAAGTCGGCGGGGTGAGCCGGCACGACCTGATCGAGACCGAGACGATCAAGAACCCGTATTACCGCGCCCTGCTCTGCTTCAACACCCCGATCCTCCCCGATGCGCAGGACATGATCAAGGACCCGCTCTATACGCAGGTCAAAGTCTTTGACGGCAGGGTGATCTACCAGCTCATCGACCAGTACGTTGCGTGGCGCGACGAGCAGAAACGGCTCCTGGAGCAGAAACGCTTCGAGCACGTCGTGATGCCGGCAAAGATCCGTCTGCTCCCTGACTGTGTCTTCCGGCAGAGCAACCCCGCGGTTGTTGGCGTGCGGGTGCTGGGCGGAAAACTGCGCAGCGATGTCGAGCTGGTCAGACTGGACGGTAAAAAGGTCGGACACCTCAAGACCATGCAGATGAGGAGCGAAACCATCCGCGAAGCTGACGCGGGGCAGGAAGTGGCGATCTCGATCGAAGGGGCAACTGTCGGGAGGCAGGTGAGCATCGGCGATGACCTGTTTGTAGACATTCCCGAGCGGCACGTAAAAGTGCTCGAGCGCGAGATGGTAAAAACCCTTAACCCCGCTGCGCAGGAAGTGCTCGCAGAGTTTGCGGCGATGCGGCGCAGGGCAGACCCTTTCTGGGGCAAATAAGTCTTATTTTCCTATCGACGCGAGGATTTAATAGAGTGTCCAGCGTATAACGTGGGTACTTCTCGTGAGTAAGCGGCAGCGCCGGTAACGAAGAGATGAGAAAAACCCTCAATACGGGGATATAATTTACAGGAGTTATCATATGGTTGAATTCAAGGTCGTTGTTGCAGACCCAAAGACAGGACGCGCCTATAACGTCGACGCAGGCAGCGGTATGGCAGGCGCGCTCGTTGGTAAAAAGATCGGGGACGAAGTGGACGCGGGTCCGCTGGGGCTCTCCGGCTACAAGGTAAAGATCACCGGCGGATCGGACCGGACCGGAACACCGGCGAACAAGAGCCTTCCCGGCGCAGGGAGAAAGAGGCTCCTTGTCGCCGCCGGCATGACCGGGTACCATCCCAAGATGGAGGGACAGCGCAGGAGAAAGATGCTGCGCTCAAAGGAGATCACACCGGACTTTGTCCAGGTGAACACCCTGGTCACCGCGTACGGTGACAAGACGCTCGAGGAGATGTTCCCGGCAAAAACCGAAGATGAGAAGAAAGCGGACGCTGAAAAAACCCCCGCAAGACAGCCGGCCGCTAAAAAATCAAAGAAATAAAAAAATTACCGGTTCTTTTTTACACTGGCTTTCAGGTCTTCAAGCTTGTCCTCAAAGGGGACGCTATGTCGTTTTGCGATGATCGCAGCCGCCGCTTCGGGCAGCAGGTTGCCATCAAACCCGCCCTTGATCAGCTGGTTCATTTCCGCGACGATTTCAGTCTCCTCTTTTTTTGTTGCCTGTGCAATCCGCCGGATCAGGTCCTGCACCGGGTCCTTTTTTTCAAAAATGACCGAGGTCGGTTTGAACCCGACCGGGATTGTGATGCCCGATATATCAAAATTGGGAGAGAAGACGCCATTCTCCTGCACCAGCAATCCCTCTTCCTCCGCATTTTTTAATAAAAGGTTTGCCTGCTCGGTACTCATCCATTTGCGGTCGAGTGCAAAGTAGTAGACCAGCTCGTTCTTCCGCATCGCCGTTTTCCTTGAATGCCGGAACGGCGCCGCAATGGTCGTTTTCAGTGCCACGTCTATTTACCGAGGAGGAGGTTCTTCATATCCAGCGCATCGAGCCCGCCGGGCGCTCCTTCCCTGGAGATGTCGATATCGGTGTGCCTGACCCGGTCAGTGAGCCGTACAAAAAACGCGTCGTTTGCGATCGGCACCTTGCCACCGCTCCGCAGTGCAAGCGCAAGCACCGAGATGCGCATGTCCAGCGCTTCGGTGACGGTCCCGGCCCGCAGTATTTCCGGCGTGATATCGCCAAATGTTGCACGGTCAACTGCCACTTCGACTTTGATCTTGACCTTGACAAGCTCCTTCCCGGACGATGTCTTGGTTGTTTCTGAGCCGTCAAGGGATGCGATGTGCTTAATCGTCTCCAGAAATGGAATGCCCATCGTAAACGAGAGGTCAATTTTCTGGGGGAACCGGTAGTAGATCCTTCGCATAGCTATTCTGTATGAAATACAAGAGAGAAAAGGTACTGGTTGACAGGGAGTGGCAACAGGATTTATTCCAGCAGCACCGCGTTGATGACGCCGTCCTGCCCGGGCCGGCTGACAATGCGGGCGCGCCCGATCTCGGTTGTGATAATTGCGCCTTTGGTGAGGAGGTTGCGCCGGACATAGTTCGGGTTTGCGCTGTTCTCCTCAACGTTCGTGATCTTTGCCTTCTTGGTATCACCGTTTGCTGCATTCGTCACGTTTGCGTATTGTGCACGCATGGCACGCACCTTCTCGTTCGCGCCGGTTGTGCGTTCGATCTTTCTCTTGTCCTCACCGAGGTGGGTATCTGTGGGCGCAAGCCCGATCTCGGTTCTCCGCTTCCCCTGAGCCGGACGGATGCGGCCGCCGGTCACTTTCCGAACTGATAATCCTTGCCAGAGCATGAATAAACCCCGTTATATCACTTGTCTTCAGATGATCCCCCGTGCGGCAAAGGGCAGCAGAGAGGTTTTTCTAAAGAGCGTGCTCTATATATTCCCTTTCCAGTTATTTAACAGCTGTGTTCACCGAAGGATCTCATCCAGCAGGGCGACGATGCCGTCCCCCGTTTTCAGGTTCGTCCGGAAGACTTTCATGGACGGGTTGTACCTATGGATATCCGACTCCATCCGGTCAAGGTTCGCACCCACAGCCTCTGCGAGGTCGACTTTATTGATGACACCGATCGTGCAGTCCCGAAACATCATCGGGTGCTTGTTCACGACATCGTCGCCTTCCGTTGAACTGACGATAACGATCCGTTTTTCCGCGCCCAGTTTAAAGTCGGTGGGACAGACCATGTTGCCCACGTTCTCGATGAAAAGCATGTCGATCTCATCGAGCGGGAGGTGGTCGATCGCGTGTTCTACAAGATGGGCGTCGAGGTGGCATTCCTTGCCGGTGTTTGCATTATAGGCGGGGATGCCCAGCGATCTGATACGTTTGAAGTCGTCGTCCCCGTACACGTCACCGGCAATCGCCCCCGCCCGCTTCGCTTTCTTTACGAGCAGCGGGACGAGCCGTTCGATGAGTGCAGTCTTCCCCGAACCGATCGCGCCCAGGAGGTCAAACGCCCGCACTCCGTGGGCCATGAGGTGCTCCGCATTATGTTCTGCAATCCGGTTGTTGACGTCGTAGACATCCTTTTCGATCCTGACGTCGATATGGTGCATGCACTAAAGGTTGGAGCGTACAGTGTTTATACCTTAACACACAAACCATCCTGCAATGGCAGATGAGTGTGTCCTGTATCCCTGTTACTTCAACGGCGCGCTGAAACGGAGCGAAGGACGGCGGGTGCCTCTCGTGGCAGGAGGCAAGGCCCCCTCGCTTGCCGAACTCGAGCGGGCGCTGAAACGCTCAGGTCTTGCGTTCCGTGCTGAGGACAGCCACCACCCCGCCCACTGGCAGCGCCATGAGGGGAGGGTTGTCGTTGAATGGAAGAAAAGCAAGGAAACGCTCATCAAAAAAGTGGCGCAGCAGCTGGGAGGCAGACGATGAAGGCAATGTACGACCTGCACACGCATACGATCCACTCGGACGGGGAGATGCTGCCGATCGAACTCGTACGGCGGATGGCGGTGCTCGGGTACACCACTGTCGCCATCACCGACCATGTCGACACCTCGAATGCCACTACCATCCTTGGTTCCCTGGCACTCGTGAAAGAGTCGGCGCAGCTCTTCGGCGTGAACCTCCTGTGCGGGGTTGAAATCACCCACGTTCCCCCGGCACAGATTGCCGGCCTTGCGCACCAGGCAAAAGACGCGGGGGCGGACATCGTGATCGTGCACGGCGAGACACCGGTAGAACCGGTTGCACCCTGCACCAACCATGCCTCGTGCACCTGCAGATATGTCGACGTCCTCGCACACCCGGGCGTGATCACCGTTGAGGACGCCACCCTTGCTGCCAAAAATAATATCGCGCTCGAGGTCACCTCGCGGGCAGGGCACAACCGGACCAACGGGTATGTCGTGCAGGTAGCCCGGGAAGCAGGCTGCCAGATTGTGGTGGACTCGGACGCCCATGGTCCGCATGACCTGCTGGACGAACGCGCGAGATTTCTGGTTGCAAAGGGTGCCGGGCTCACCGAAGCAGAATGCCGCGACATATTATCTTTAAATATCGAGGAGTTCCTCTCTTCCTGATATTATTATTTATACTTTCACAAAATCTTTAAATACATAACAGGCATTGATATATAGATTGCTAATTTAATCTGGCATATCCGTATCGTTCAGAGGTTGTTGTGTGAAAGTTGTTGGACGAGCGATGAGCACCCCCGGCAGCCGGATGCTCATCATCCAGTGTGAAGCCGCCCAACTCCCCGGACTGTACAGCGAAGTTATTGACCGGAAGATGCAGCCGGTCGGTAAAATTGTTGACATCTTCGGCAACATAAAAAAACCCTATGCCACCGTCATCTGCCGTCGACGATGCAACACCAAGCCTGATGAGAAAGTGTACTCAAAGGCAGCAACCGAACCAAAAGGGTACCGTCCAGTGCATAAAAAGCGATAACAGCGTGGTGAACGTGGATGCAGGAAATTGAAAAACTTAAAATTCTCCAGACAGAGAGGGAAGCCCTCAAGTCCCGCACGAAAGTAAAAGAGCAGGAGAAGAAGGCCGAGAACCATACCGAAACCGTCTGCCCGGAGTGCGGCGGACGGCAGCTCGTTCATGACTATGAGCGTGCGGAACTGGTCTGCCAGGGCTGCGGCCTTGTGATCGATGACGACTTTATCGACCGCGGTCCTGAGTGGCGTGCGTTTGACCATGACCAGCGCATGAAGCGCTCACGGGTCGGCGCACCGATGACATTCACGATCCATGACAAGGGCCTCTCGACCATGATCGACTGGCGCAACCGTGACAGTTACGGCAGGGCAATCTCGTCCAAGAACCGGGCCCAGCTCTACCGGCTCCGCAAGTGGCAGCGCCGTATCCGTGTTAGCAATGCAACCGAGCGCAACCTCGCGTTCGCACTCTCCGAACTCGACCGGATGGCGTCAGCTCTCGGTCTCCCCCGCAACGTGCGTGAGACCGCAGCAGTCGTATACCGCGACGCCGTGGACAAGAACCTGATCCGCGGACGGAGCATCGAAGGTGTCGCCGCTGCAGCACTCTACGCAGCGTGCCGGCAGTGCAGTGTCCCGCGAACGCTTGACGAGATCGCCGAAGTGTCGCGTGTATCACGAAAGGAGATTGGCAGGACGTACCGGTTCATCTCCCGTGAACTGGGCCTGAAGCTCCTCCCGACGTCACCGATTGACTACGTGCCACGGTTCTGCTCCGGGCTCACCCTCAAGGGAGAGGTGCAGAGCCGGGCAGTCGAGATCCTCCGTCAGGCAGGCGAACGCGAGCTCACGAGTGGCAGGGGCCCGACCGGTGTGGCCGCCGCAGCGATCTACATCTCCTCCATCCTCGGTGGCGAGCGCCGAACCCAGCGCGAAGTCGCCGAAGTCGCCGGTGTGACCGAAGTCACTATCCGGAACAGGTACAAGGAACTGGCAGAAAAGCTGGATATCGAGATCATTTTATAATCATTTTTTTCATTGCAGCAGTTCTGCGGGATGTGCGCAACAACTATATTTAATCCGCAGAAACGTAGTATGCCAAAATAGTCCGGGCTCGTAGATCAGGGGTAGATCGTTACGTTCGCAACGTAAAGGCCGCGGGTTCAAATCCCGCCGGGTCCATCCTGTTTATTCTTTTATGCAGATTTTTTGGCTCTGTAGAAAACCTCATTTTTCCGACAATTTTTGAAGAATTTTGAGTCAGAAATCTATGAGTGTTTGCAGACATCGATTGGCTAATTATCACAATTTGGGGGATGCCCACACGGCGGGGGCGGAGGCAATGCCGTAGCCTCCAAGAGCGTCAGAATTATCATTCAAGCATTTCTACAAGAGCGGATTTTTTTACATTTTTACCCTATATTCATTTCATCCTGATGAGTTAGAGGTATTTTTTTAATTGACCCGAACCCCTGTTCATGAAGAACATCAGCGGACAGGGATCGATGGTATTAAAACAATACTGGCACAAGTTTCAATCTCTGCAACCGGTGACCCATGAAAACACAGGTAGAACGCGCAAGAGCCGGAAAGATTAGCCCTCAGTGCAGATCGGTGGCAAAAAAAGAAGGGATCGGCCCGGAGATCATCGCTTCGCGTATCTCAAGGGGAAGCGTCGTCATCATGAGCCGCGGTAAGTGCTCAACCGGGATTGGCGAAGGGTTGTGTACCAAGGTGAACGTCAACATCGGCACGTCATCAGAGAGGCATGACCCGCAGGAAGAGGTCAGGAAAGCAAAAATTGCAGAGATGTATGGTGCGGACACCATCAGTGATTTGTCCATGGGACCGGATATTGAGGGGACAAGGAACCTCATTTTTAAAAATACATCCCTTCCCATCACTACAGTCCCGGTTTACCAGACGGCATCCGAAATCGGCATAAAGGAGATGACAGAACAGGACATCATCAGGACCATCCGTGCACAGGCAGAGGGAGGCGTGAGCTCCTTTGTCCTGCACTGTGTCACTAATTCTGTTCTTCAGTCATATAAAAAAAATAAAAGAATCCTCGGGGTAGTTTCAAAAGGGGGCTCGATCACCAGCGCGTATATGCTGCTCAACAAGTGCGAGAACCCGTTTATAGAACATTTTGAGTCAGTTCTATCGATTCTCAAAAAATATGACATTGTCCTCTCGCTTGGCAATACCATGCGGAGCGGTTGTGTCCATGATGCACGGGATAAAACCCAGCTTGCAGAGACCCGCGAGAATATCCGGCTTGCCCATATTGCGCATGAAGCCGGAGTCCAGGTTATCATCGAAGGTGTGGGGGGACATGTCCGGATTGATAAAATTGCAGATAATGTGAAATACCACAAACGGCTGGCAGATTATCCGCTTTTTGTCGCCGGCCCCCTGCCAACGGATGTGGCGATGGGATATGACCATATTGCCGGGTGTGCAGGGGCAAGTATCGCAGCCAGTGCCGGGGCTGACTATCTCTGTTATATCACACCCGCTGAACACCTCGGTCTCCCCACACCCGATCACGTGCGGGAAGGGCTGATCGCATTCAGGATTGCCGCACATATCGGGGACAGCGTAAAATACGGGCTTTCCCCGGCTGACTCGGCGGTTTCAAAAAACCGGGCAGACCTGAACTGGGAGGGACAGCTCTGCAATGCACTCGACCCGGATAAAGCACGGCTGATGGCTCCCCGTTCCGGCCCGTGCTCGATGTGCGGGGATTTTTGTGCGATAAAAATAATGAAGGAACTGTGCCGGTAAAATATCGTTGTAAAACGGAGGTATTTTTTTTATACTCTTGTCACTTCTTCTGCTGCATCGACGCGACTTCGCTCTCGAGCGTCGATTTGAGCTTATCCACCGCTTCGTTGAGATCGCTTGTTGTCGTAATCATGAACGAGTTGTCGCTCTTTGGGTCATGGTAGTTGACGATATACTCGATCTGCCCGTCCTTTGCTTTTTTGGGTTCGATGATCAGCTTTGCCATAATAATTCCGTAGTATTTCTGCTCTCGTCCTTTTTGTTCCTTGCGAAAGAACGCCGATCAGCAACAACTATATGGCATCCGCAGAAAAATAGTATGCCACATCTTTGGGGCTCGTAGATCAGGGGTAGATCGTCACGTTTGCAACGTGAAGGCCACGGGTTCAAATCCCGTCGAGTCCATCGTTTTTGTTACGTTCCTTCCATGACAGTATGGTCATGCCGGGTTAAAAGGGGCGGAGTCCGGGTGGTTCATCAGAACCATGAGGGTTCAAAGAACTCTGATGAGTTCTTCTCATCCTCGCGATTTGAGGGATTATAAATCCCGCCGGGTCTATCCTTGTTTTTATAATATTTCCTTTGGACCGGGCCGGTTTCTGAGCGTCCCTGCATACGATATTTAATAAAAACGAGAATACGATTGTTAACATAAAACCTGACTGTACAGAAGGTATGGAGATGCTTTTACAGAACAATGATAACCTGGCACAGGTCCTGAACTCGCTGCCGGTACTGATATTTTTTACAGATCCTGACGGGATGTTACTATGGAAAAATAAGATATTCCGTAAATTTTTCATTGGCTTGAAAATATCCGGAGGAGTAAATTCCATTGGTGATCTTTTTCCGGAAGATAAAGAGGAGTTCTCCCGCGATATTCACAAAGTCGCCTCAACCGGTGAGCCGAAGTACGGGATCATCCGCCGGATCGACACCGCAAAAGCCGGTACAAAAACCCTGAAGTTCAGCATCATCCCCTTCAATGGCAGCGGCAAGAGAAATTTACAAATCCTTGTATTTGGGACAGACATCACCGAACAGGCGGATTTGGAGCGGCTGAAAAAGGATGCTTATGACCGGATCGAGAAAAATATCGAACAGTTCGCAATTTTGGGGGACCACCTGCGCAACCCCGTCACGGCTATTGTCGGGTTGTGCGATCTGCTTGACGACAAAACCATCGCCCAGAAGATCCTTGGACAGGCTAAAGAGATCGACCGCATCATCACGCAGATAGATCAGGGCTGGATCGAATCGGAAAAAGTCAGGACTGTTATTAAAAAATACTACGATGTCGGCGTCAGCGGGACCCACGAACTCGTTGCCCGTGCGATTCATGAAGAATATATCTTTCAGCAGAAGAAGTTGGGGATGACCCCGGAAACAAACCCCTCGATGCGCCCCTGGAACGAGCTGTCCCGCCACCTGCAGGATGCAAACCTCAAGCAGGCTGACGATGCGTGGAAGAAGCTGCAGATGATCCACTGTGCTATCGGTTTATCCATAAAACCGGACGAGCCGTTGTTCAGGTTCCTCCCTCAAGAGATCGAGATGCTGGCTGAACATGAACACCAGCGCTGGATGGATGAAAAGGTAAAAATGGGGTGGAAATACGGGCCCGAGACCAATGATAAAGCAAGAATTCATAATTGCATAGTGCCGTGGGAGGTCCTGCCGGACCATGAGAGGGAAAAAGACCGGGATGCGGTCCAGGCCCTGCCGCAAATCCTTGCAAAGGTACGGTTGAAAATTATCCGGTTCGAGGAAAAAGAACCGCAAGACTATATGTGATTTTTGTCATTCGTGGACAGGTAAATCCTTGAATCGTATGTTCGGATTATAGGGAAAGACTAATAATATAAAGACCACCAGAAAAGATGGATAGAGTTTTCACTTAAAACAGGAACGGTAGCGAATCAGGCATGTCACCTTCTGAAGGTTTTTTCCGGCACAGTCAAGACCACCACGATGTTTTTATCAGCTATGCCCAGGCAGATAAGCCCATCGCCGACGCAGTGTGCGTAAAACTTGAGTCCCGCCATATCCGGTGCTGGATTGCCCCGCGGGACGTTGCTGTCGGAAAAAATTTTCCCGAGGCGATCATGGATGGGATTGAGGGGTGCAAAATCATGGTTATGATTTTCTCATCCCACTCGAACAGCTCCCCCCATGTGCTCAGGGAACTAACGACTGCCGTAAACAAAGGCCGGATTATTGTCCCGTTCCGGATCGAGGACGTGCCACCCTCCAAATCAATGGAATACCTCATCAGTGTCCCGCACTGGCTGGATGCAATCAACCCGCCTCTTGAAAAGCATATTGATGACCTTGCCATCACGATTGGAAACATCCTTTCACCGGATGGCGCAGCTCCTGTCTGCACTGTCTGCAAGACGCCTCTCTCGCCCGATGCACTTTTCTGTGAAAAATGCGGGACTCCGGTCACTGCAAGTCCACCCCCCCCACCCCCATTGGCAGAACCGCAACCCGCAGAGCCTTCACCTGATAAGCCTGCCAAGAAATCCACCCCATCACCAGAAGAAGCTCCCCCTGTGGCTGCTTCACCTCCGGCAAACCTTTCACGCAACCGGAAGATGCTCATCGGTGCCTGTATCGTGGGTGTTGTGCTTGTTGCACTGGTTGTTGCCTTCACGCTCAATTTTTCATCACTGGTTCCAGCCATGGGTATTCAAACCAACGGGGGTGCAAACACTCCCGTGACGGCCGCCCCGACTCAGGTGAACTACCGGAGTGAGAACGCACAGGTAAACACTGTATCGCTTACTACTGCCCCCACACAGGCATTGCCCGAAGGAAACACGCTGACCATTGTCGCAGAAAAAGATCCCACTAACCTTGAGGTGATTGTCAAGTTCGAAGGTGGTCCCGGGTGGGTTGTGCAGGACAACCAGGTGATCCTGACACGATCCGATGGAACCGTCACCCAGGGGAAACTGGATTTTAACCGGAAACCATCCGAACTCAGCCTGCAGGGTACCCGCGGAACGGACCGCCTCCAGGTTATCGTGACCATGCGTTCCGGTGTAACCTATACCATCGTGGACCAGTTATTGCTGTACCGGAGCCGGGGATAAAATAAAAAAAAATTCGATTATGTTTTTCTTTTGTGTAGCCGGGGCTTGCCTTTTTAGTCGATCCAATCGAGGATCTGTGTTCCCGTGTCGTGGACTTTTTTCCTGCTGATCTTCTCCTTGACCCGTTTCACTGCTTCTGTTGCCGGGGATGGCGGGGGTTCTTCATACCTGGCGTAGTCCATGTAGTCGTTGGTCATGGAGTCGTCAACGGCGATCTCCTGCATGAGCAGGGTGACGGGGTCTTCCTGCGGTGCAGGATCAGGCGACTCCTGGACCCGGATAAGGGTGCGGATCTTTGTTGGTTCCGGCACGGGGGACGGTTCCTGTACCGGCATTGACGGTGGTGCGATAATGATGAGGGGGGGCGGTGCAGCCGGGGGTATCGATGGAGCTGGTGCAACCGTCCCGGGACGCCGGATTAAAAAGTCCACGAAGTCTTCAACCTCGCGCCGTTGTTCGGGCGACAGCCGGTCCAGTTTGCTCTCCAGCGATTCCATCTGGCCTTTCCTTCCTCGTGTGGTGATCAATATCTCGTTTTTGGGGTATAAAGGAGAACCGGTCAAGGAGCCCCGACCATCAGGCCCATGAATGCTGGTAGCCCCGTTTCTCAAGAGCCTGCCCGTCACAGAGCACGCGGCGTTCTGCGATCACTTCACCGATAACTGCGTACCGGACCCCGGCAACCGGGTGCTTTTCTTTCGGGCAGGTGAAGATCAGTTCATAATCGCCGCCACCATACAGCGAAAGTTCCCTTCCTTGTGCTTCCGGTATCCCGGCCGGGAGCGGCACGCTGGCGGACTTGATCAGAAACCCGCAGTCGTTCGCGTCAGCGAGGTCGTACAGCGAGAGTGCAATCCCGTCACTCACATCCATCATCGCCGAGACCCCGGCACGCCCGAGGATCTGCCCCTCTGTGACGCGGGGCTGGGGCTCGAACAGGGCGAGTTTGTGCTGCGGGTACCCTTCGAGGAACGCCTGAGCCTGACCGCAGGTACCGGTGACGCATACCAGATCACCGGTCTTTGCACCGGTACGCCGGACAAGATGGTGTTCCCCGACAACGCCCAGCCCGGTGCTGACGATGGTGAGTTCGCAGTGCCGGTCAATGTCACCCCCGATGATCTCCGCCCCGTATTTCATGCAGCAGTCCTGCGCACCCTGCATGACGCCGGCAAGCTGCTCCCAACGGTCAAGCCCGACAGCAAACAGCACATAGCGGGGTGCTGCACCCATGCTCGCGATATCCGACAGGGTGACCGCAGCGCTCATCCACCCGATCTGCCAATCGGTCATGCCCCCCACAAAATCGGTCGTGGCATGAAGCATATCGGTTGTCGCCACCATCACCTGGTCGCCAAACGGGAGTATCGCACAATCGTCGAGGCAGCGGTCCCGCCCGACAATGCCCATTACGGTTTTTAAAAGGGTCCGGTCATCCACCCTTGCGCACCTCCTTACCCCGTTCGCTCTTATACTCCTTGAAGATGTGCTCAACCATTGCCGATTTCTTCTCCCGTTCCCGCCGCTCCTGTTCCATCTTCCAGCGGAAGAGCGCAGCATCGAGCGCCTCTTTTGGCACAAGGCCAATCTTTCCCTTCACCTCTGCACGGGTCTCCACAGAGGACAGGAGCGGGAGGCAAAACTCCCGGAAAGAGGGGGGCATCTGCGGATCGCCTGCCGCGAGTGCGTGAGCAGACACAATCACCGCAACCACCCCGGCATCGGCAAGATCTTTGACCACGCTCCTCCCCCACCCATCGGTGCGGGTGACGTAGATTACATCCCCTTCCCCGATCCCTGCCTCCCCGGTGAGCTGGAAGAGCTCGTCTTTTGTCAACGCCTCCAGCACCTTGACGGGGACTGCGTCACCCTCCCGTGCAATTTCCTCTGATTGTTTTTTGCGTTCGAGCCTTTTTTTTAGGGATTTATTGTGCCGTTCCTCTTTGCGGACGCGCTTTTTAAGGCTCTGGATGACTGCATCCCTCCGGGCAATATCGGCATCTTTTGCAAGTTCGGCGTCCCGGGCAGTGTGGACACGGCGCAACCTCGACTGGAGCCGCTGGATCTCGTAGTTTCGTTCCTTGACCTCTTCCTGCAGCTCGGCAACATAGGTGCGCAGGCGCTTTACCATCCCGTCAAGCACCCGGACCCTTTCGTCCCGTTTCCCCTCAATTGCGACCGCAGGTTCAGCTGCCTCGGGCGCTGCCTCCCTGACTTTTAAGTCCCCGAGCACCTGCTCGAGCGCCTGCCCGCGGATCACCCGTGCACGTACCTCATCGAGATCATGCCCGGGTGGCACCCGCTTTGCAAGGTTCTGGAACTTGTTGCGGTACTGCCGGTACGCTTCGAGTGCTGCAGAGAGCGCGTCGCGTTCATGGTCGTTTGCGTACGCAAAAGATGCAGTCAGTTCCATTTTTGAGTCCACGCTCATGTCCTGTTTTGGGGAGTGCGCGATTGCCGAGAACGCACGCCGGATCTTTTCCACCGAGAACGGCATCTCCTGCACATCCGAGGCAATAATGAGCGGTTTTCCTACCTTATAGAGCGACTCGATCACGCCAGACATGTTCATCTGCCGGGAGCTGGTGAGGTGGAGCAGGTTGCCGTCAAGGTCTAGTGCGGCGACTGCAGTGGTCGTGCCAGGATCGATCCCCACAATCAGGTACCGGGGCCGTCTGGTGAGCGGGCGGAACCGGATCCGGTCGAGCCGTTTGCCGCTGATCCGCACCTGTACATCAGCGCCGCGGTAGGTTGACACGGGGATCTGGTCCCGGACAGCGAATACCCGGAACGCGACACGGCTGCACCCGCCAAACGCCCGGGTCTCCTTCTTCTCGTACCGCAGCCCGGACGTGATCAGGGACTGTTCGATCTCCCGCCCTTTGCGCTGCACCCCCCCGTGGATCTTCCGGACGTACCGGTTCTGGCTCCACCCGCCCTTTCCGACGGAACGGTGCCGGCTCACGACAACTTCGGTCTCATTCTCGAACGCGATAACTTCGGCGCCGGCACCCAGCGATGCAACCTGCGCTGAAGTCCTTGCCTCGGCAAAAGGATCGAACCGGTCGAAGCTGATATTGTACCGGGCTGCCACCTTCCCAAGTGTCTCTTTGCGCTCTCCACCGGTCACCTGCACCAGGCGCGTCTGCGGGGGGAGGTGCTGGAGGAAGAAGAAGAGTTCGTGCTGGTCAGCGGCAATCTCCTGCAGGCTGTCCACCGCAAGGATATCAGGGTGTTCACTCGAGAGCAACCGGAAGAGCCGGAACATCGAGACTTCGCTTTCGCTCTCGATTGCCTGCCCCTCCATGCGGATAAGGGCGTACATCGGGCGGCGGGACTTTGACCGCACCGAGCCTTTGATGATGTCGATCCCAAAGACCTTCAACCGGTCACGCATTGCAACGCGTCCTCGGGACTGATTGTAACGTCATATTTTCTTTTGAAATACGCAAGGATGTTATCGATATCCCGTTGCAGCACCTGCTGCGCATTGGGATGGCCGGCCTCCACCCATTGGGGCCAGTCGATGATGATGCAGCGTCCCTCCTCGACCATGATATTGAACTCCGAGAGGTCTGCATGGATGATCCCTGCCTGGTAGGTCGAGCGGACGTTCTGTAAGATCTCGTCAAGCATCTTTTTGGGGTCGTCGAGCCGGCACCGGTTCAGGTTGGGCCCGGCAACAAGAGACATCACCACCGCATGCCGGTTCCTGTCCACGGGTACCGGCACGCTCACCTTCGGGTGCAGTGCACACAGGGCTGTATACTCCCGCTCCGCAGACCGGCTGGACGCAAAGATCCACGGGAAGTGCCCCCCCCCGGGCATATACTCGCGGTTTGTCCGTGCTGATGAAAACGACCGCTGCCCGATGCGGTGAAACTTGATGGCAACCGGGCAGAGCCCGATCGCCTCATGCACAACCGACTCCTTTCCTTCCCCGATCAATGAGCCGAGCGCCGAGATGGTCCCTTTCTTTGTCAGTGCATGGAGGGCGAGCGCGTCATATCCCCCGGACACGAGCGCGTACCCGTCATATGGTACTGGGTTGAACCGCACCATCCCCCAGCCAATCAGTCGCCGGAGCCGGTAATCTGTCTCCGCTTCTGACAACCCGATTGAGTTTTTTATCTGCTCCAGCGGCACCCACGAGTACCGTTTCATCCACCGTTCGATGATGGAGAGAATGCGCAGTTCGTACTTATGCAGGGAGCGGATATGCTCGGCGGAAACAGGCATGTCAACACATTGGTTATGTGGCGGACTATAAAATGCTCTTTGAGATTTTTTTAGTTGTGCCGGTCAACACAAATTTAAACATCTTTGGTCATCCAGTTTTTATCGGACAAAACAATGCGGTGCGACAAATGCAGGCGCGGGGCGATTATCTTCCAGCGGTATTCCGGGCTGCACCTCTGCGAAGACCACTTTATCGCGGACTTTGAGGCAAAGGCAAAACGTGCCATCCGCACCCACCACTGGATGAAGTCCGGCGACCATATCGCAGTGGCGCTCTCCGGGGGAAAGGATAGCAGTTCCCTGCTCTATTTTTTAAAAGTTCTGACTGCACAGCGCCGTGATATTACCCTGTCCGCAATCACGGTGGACGAGGGGATCAAAGGATACCGTGACCCGTCACGGGCTGTCCGGATCGCC
>Ga0265595_1000692_pt1 | contig 28451 bp, 28 predicted proteins | sample saktaG_15_FD_190148 | JGI IMG/M metagenome (GOLD analysis project Ga0265595, IMG submission 190148) | Saline water microbial communities from Sakinaw Lake, British Columbia, Canada - sak_2013_06_06_50m | ecosystem: Environmental > Aquatic > Non-marine Saline and Alkaline > Saline ...
CAATCGCATTAAGACCATAAAGAGGATGGCTTATGGCTACCGCAACATGGATAACTTCCGGATGAGGATATTGGCTGCCAACCCAGGCTGTGAGGTCAGAGTTTCACACTTATTGACGTAGAACCAAACTGCTGGGAGCTTCGCCTTCTCCTCAAGAATGAGGCATGGATAACCTGAATAATCCCTGCCTTTGTTATGTAAAGTTTACTTCGCCGCTGTTTAGCTTTCCCACCCCCGGGTGATATAATTAAGGCAACAATTAGGAGACGGCCGTTACTATATGGAAAAGCTTGCTCTCGGGGCTAAGAAGCTGGGTTTACAGCTTAATCCGGCGCAGCTTGAGCAGTTCCATGTCTACTATCGAGAATTGACAGACTGGAACCGGCGGGTAAACCTTACCACTATAACCTCTTATGAAGAGGTGCAGATAAAGCATTTCCTTGACTCCCTCACGGTAACCCTGGCTTTTAGGCCACTGCTGACCGATGGCAATTTCATGGACGTTGGCGCTGGTGCCGGGATACCGGGGGTACCGCTTAAGATTGCGCTACCTGAAATAAGGCTGGTGCTGGTTGAGGCTACCGCTAAAAAGGCTGTTTTCCTCCGCCACCTTAAAGATAAACTCGGGCTGGATAACGTGGAAATAATGGTCGGTCGGGCTGAGGAGGTTGGTCACCTTCCCCGGTACCGGGAGAAATTCGATGTGGTGCTTTCCCGGGCTGTTGCTCCCCTGCCCGCTCTTGCGGAGTTAACCCTCCCCTTCTGCGCTGTCGGCGGTAGTGTGATTGCCCAGAAAAAGGGGGACATTACCCGGGAACTACGCCGGGCAGACAAGTCAATCAGGGTACTGGGCGGCGATCTACGAGAGATAAAGCACATTGACCTGGAAGAATTTGCTGATGAGCGCTGCCTGGTAATCGTTGATAAAATATCGCCCACTCCCGAGCGTTACCCCCGCCGCTCTGGCATACCAGCGAAAAGACCGCTCCTGTAACATATACTAAGGAAGTTGATAAACAACATAGACAATAGTAAAATACATTTACAGTAGTGATACGCCTGGGGGGGTAAGGAGTAGATATGGAAACCGGTACCTGGAAGGTTAAGGCGGGGCTGGCTCAGATGCTTAAGGGCGGCGTCATCATGGACGTGATTAACGCTGAGCAAGCCAGGATTGCCGAGGAAGCTGGTGCCTGCGCGGTAATGGCACTGGAGAGAGTCCCGGCTGATATCAGGGCAGCTGGCGGCGTGGCTCGCATGGCCGACCCGACGGTAATCGAATCTATTATGAAGGCGGCCTCTGTTCCGGTAATGGCTAAATGCCGAATAGGACACTTCGTTGAGGCACAGGCACTTGAGGCTCTGGGAGTGGACTTCATAGACGAGTCTGAGGTGCTTACCCCGGCTGACGAGAGCCACCATATCTGGAAAAGCGATTTTAAAGTCCCCTTTGTCTGCGGTTGCCGTGACTTGGGTGAGGCGCTGCGCCGTATTGGCGAAGGGGCCGCCATGATCAGGACCAAGGGTGAAGCCGGCACCGGTAATATTGTAGAAGCCGTAAGGCACATGCGAGCAGTAATGGACGGCATTCGCAAACTGGCAAACATGCCCCAGGGTGAACTAATGGCGGCTGCCAAGGAAATGGGGGCTCCCTTCGAACTGGTCGCCGAGGTGCATAACACAGGGAAGCTCCCGGTAGTTAACTTCGCTGCCGGCGGGATAGCTACCCCCGCTGATGCGGCACTGATGATGCAATTGGGCGTTGATGGTGTCTTCGTCGGCTCAGGTATCTTCAGGTCATCTAACCCCGAGAGCAGAGCCAGGGCTATTGTCAAGGCAACTGCTCACTTTCAGGACGCCAGTATTATCGCAGATGTCTCCAAAAACCTGGGAGAAGCCATGCCCGGGCTGGATATAAAGCAAATCCCCGCTGAGGAACTGCTGGCATCTAGAGGATGGTAGATTAGCCTCCCTGGAGGACACTTTTGCAGAAGGTAATTGCTGACGACCTGGACGCTCTGCTTAACATCCTGCCACCTCACGTTCGCCACCCGCTGCAGCAGCAAAAGGACATAAGTGAACTATTAGAGGTGATCCTTGACCTGGGCCGTCCTCCCGAAGCACGCTTTCCCCGGCAGGAAATAACCCTCGGGCCTGAAGAAGTCAGTGAGCTGGACATTGATTATGTAATCTCCCGCATCAGCAACTTCGGAGATGACAACCGGGCGGGAATTGAACGAACTCTACATCGCATTTCAGCCATTCGTAACCGTCAGGGACGTATCGTGGGGCTGACCTGTCGTGTCGGCAGGGCTATCTATGGCACGATGGAGGTTATCGCAGACCTGGTCAAGTCAGGCAAAAGCATCCTGCTCCTGGGCCGTCCCGGTGTAGGCAAAACAACCATGCTCCGTGAGGTAGCCAGGGTGCTGGCTGATGACTTTAAAAGGCGGGTTATCGTTGTTGATACCTCAAATGAGATTGCCGGTGACGGTGATATTCCTCATCCCGCTATTGGACATGCGCGGCGAATGCAGGTAACCACTCCCACCAGACAGCATGCAGTAATGATCGAAGCAGTGGAAAACCACATGCCTGAGGTAATCGTTATCGATGAAATTGGCACTGAGCTTGAAGCCCAGGCGGCACGAACCATTGCCGAACGTGGTGTTCAACTGGTAGGCACCGCCCACGGTAACACCCTGGAAAACCTGATGATGAACCCTACCCTATCCGACCTTATTGGTGGCATCCAGACGGTAACCCTGGGGGATGAAGAGGCAAAACGAAGGGGTACTCAGAAATCAATTCTGGAGCGTATGTCGCTGCCCACCTTTGACATCGTGGTTGAAATCCAGGACTGGGACAGGGTAGCCATCCACCCCGATGTCAGTGAAGCGGTTGATGCTATTCTGCGTGGCCAGCCTGTCCCCACCGAGATTCGCTGGCTGGATGAGACGGGAAAGGTAAGAGTAGAGAAGCAGTTGCCAGCCACCACCGAGAAAGTAGCCAAACCCAGGGCACCGGCAATGGGGGCCAGGACATACAAGCTTTACCTCTTTGGTGTAAACCGGGGCCGGGTGGAACAGATAGCAAAGGAAGGGGAGCTTGGTCTGGAAATAGTGGATAATCTGAGTGATGCCAGCCTGTTTGTAATCTCCAAAAGTTACTATCGGCGAAGACCGCTAAAGGTCAGGGAGGCTGAAACATCAGGCGTTCCCATTTATGTTCTCAAGAGCAATACCCCTCCTCAAATCAGGCAGATGCTGAACACTATTTACCCCCCTGCCAGCGCCAGTAACACCACCAGGGCTGACAGGTTCAGGCTTGCCTTGAGCGAGGCACAAGCCGCTATTCAGTTGATAAAGGATGGTGAGGTGGCAGTGGAACTCAGTCCGCAGAGTGCCTACATCCGGCGCCTGCAGCACCTGATAGCTCAAAGGGGTAATCTGGCCTCCCACAGTCTGGGCAAGGACCCGGAGAGACGGGTAAGAATTTATAAAGAAGAGGCCAAGGCATAGAATTATGTCCTTGTTCATTGTCTTCGAGGGGGGGGAGGGCTCGGGTAAGAGCACCCAGGCAGGAGCCTTGTATAAAAGGCTAGTAAAACTGGCTATTCCCGCCGCCCTGACCCGTGAGCCTGGAGGTACTCCCCTGGGTAACAGGCTGGCTCGCTGGCTAAAGAGGACTCAGGATGAGGATATATCACCCCTGACCGAGTTACTGCTGTTCAATGCCTCCCGCCGTCAACTGGTGGAAGGAGTAATCGAACCCGGGATGAAAGAAGGGGAAATCGTTATCTGCGACCGCTATACTGACTCCACCACTGCCTATCAAGGCTATGGGCGAGGACTGGATTTAAACATGGTCAGGACAATCAACGACGCCGCCACCCGGGGATTGAAGCCTGACCTGGTGGTCCTCCTGGATATACCGGCAGAAAAAGGGCTTGCCCGCAAAGAGGCAAAGAGGCATGACCGCTTCGAGCAGGAGGATATCGCCTTCCATCAGCGGGTAAGGGAGGGTTACCTTGAGCTGGCAGCCAGTGAGCCGCAGCGATGGCTGGTGGTAGACGCCACCCTGCCGCGGGTCAAGATAGGTGAAATTATCTGGGAAAGGGTCAGACGCTTACTTCCCAGCAGGGCTTAAATCGTGGGTAGAAAACGAGTAATGGTGGCAATGAGCGGCGGGGTGGACTCGTCAGTGGCAGCTGCCCTGCTAAAAGAAGCCGGGTACGAGGTCGACGGCGTTTATCTCCGGCTGTGGCCTGACCACAGCCGGGAAGAAACTGTCAGGAACCTGGAGCGTACCTGCCAGCTTTTGGACATACCATTACATAAGCTTGACCTTGAGGCTGATTTTCAACAGCTGGTCATCGATTACTTCTGCCAGGAGTATCACCTGGGACATACCCCAAACCCATGTATTGCCTGCAACCAGCATATTAAATTCGGCCTCCTGCTCAAGTGGGTGCTGGGGACAGGGGCAGATTATCTGGCTACCGGGCATTACGCCCAAGTCAAGCGCTCACCAGGCGGTTACCAGCTGCTAAAAGCGATTGACCCGAATAAAGACCAGTCCTACTTCCTTTACACCCTGGGGCAGGGTCAGCTTAAACACCTGCTGCTGCCCCTGGGCAATCTACGCAAGGCAGAGGTAAGAAGGCTGGCTGAAAGGCTTGGCCTGCCTGCCAGCTCAACGCACGACAGCCAGGATATCTGCTTTATCCCTGACAACGACTACCGCTCGTTTATAGCCAGGCACATTTCTCTGGCGGCCGGGGACATTGTCAATGCCGAGGGCAAGATTCTGGGAAGACACGGTGGTTTGGCCCGCTATACGGTGGGGCAGAGACAGGGGTTAAGGCTTAATAAGCGTCTGTATGTAATAAGGCTCGATGCCAGTAGCAACCGGCTGGTAGTGGGCACCAGGGACCAGCTCCTGAGTAGCTCCCTCTCGGCCGGCAGGCTGAGCTGGGTATCAGGAAAAGCTCCGGAATCACCCGGCAATATAACCGCCAGAGTTCGCTACAGGTCACCCCGGGTGGCAACCGGGCTTTACCCCCGTGACAGCAGGGTCGAGGTCCAGCTTTCCACACCCCAGCTGGCGATTGCTCCCGGGCAGGCCATCGTATTCTATGAAGGTGATGCTGTCCTGGGCGGCGGGGTAATAGAAGACAGGGTAAATTAGAGGAGATAGAGCTATAAGTAATCTCCAGAGGCCAACCTTTGCTGAGGAAAGAAGACTTTTAGCCCGGGGCTACCGGCTTATCGCTGGTATTGACGAGGCCGGTCGTGGTGCCCTGGCAGGGCCGGTAGTAGCTGGCGCCGTCATTCTGCCCCACCCCATCGATACCCCATGGCAGGATGAGGTGAAAGACAGTAAGCAGTTAAGGCCCGCCAGACGCGAATTCCTATCTCACCACATCCGTGAAATAGCCATCTCGACCGGCATTGGCATAGTTTCACACCAGATAGTAGACACCCAGGGTGTTGTAAAAGCCACGCGCCTGGCGATGAAACTGGCCATAGAACAGCTCTCCCTGCTGCCTCAGTCTCTCCTTATAGACTATATGAGCCTTCCCGAAGTCAGGCTTCCCCAGAGGGGAATAACCAGGGGTGATGAGCAGTGCTTTTCCATTGCCTGCGCCTCAATCCTGGCTAAAGTGGCCCGAGACCGGCTGATGATAGCGTTTGATAGGACCTATCCCGGCTACGGTCTGGCCAGACACAAAGGCTACGGGACAGCCCAGCATATTAGCTGCCTGCACCGACTCGGGCCATCACCCATCCATCGCCGCTCATTCAAACCGGTAAGGGACATGATTTAGGTGAAGCGCAGGGATACCGGCATCCTGGGGGAAAAACTGGCGGGGGAGTTCCTCAAGAAGCGGGGCTATCATATCCGGGAAACCAACTATCGCTGCCCCAGGGGTGAAATTGACATCATAGCAACCCATAGAGGTTACCTTGTCTTTGTTGAGGTAAGAACTAAAAAGAGTCTTGAGTTCGGCAGCCCTGAGGAGTCAATCACACCCGGTAAACAGCGAAGGTTAAGGACTGTTGCCGCTTACTACCGGCAGACCCACCATAATTTACCGGAGCTATGGCGCATTGATGCTGTTGCCGTAGAGATGGACCGGGGTGGGGAACCGTCACGGATTGAACTCATCGAGAACGCGGTGAGTGACGGCTAGAAACGCTCCCGTTTTACTCCCCTCTCCGGCTGTGCTAAAATTAACTACCCGGGAGTTACAGACATGACCCCATCAGAACCAAGAGAGAGACTGCGTATTATTGATGCTAACCTGAACCGTACCGGTGAGGGGCTCCGTTTTCTTGAAGACATCGCCCGCCTGGAGCTCGATGATGCTGCCCTGACCCTGAAGCTGAAAACAATGCGCCACCAGCTTCTGGAAAGCGACTGGACATTTCAGCGCCGGCTCCTCGGAGCCCGAAACTCAGAGGGTGATGTCGGTGCCAGCACTAAAACCCCGGGGGAGGAAAAGCAGCGGGAGATGCCGATAGCAGTAGTGGCTAACACTAGAAGGGTCCAGGAATCGTTAAGGGTCCTGGAAGAGATAGCAAAGGTTCCCGGTATTGACCCTGGACTTGACCCCCAGCGGTTCAAGCAGGCCCGGTTTGACCTCTACACTATTGAGCAAACCCTGCTCGCCAAGCTAATGCGTCAGGACAAAGTAAAACGCCTGCCCGGGGTTTATGTCATTCTGGATATCCAGGCCTTAAATGAGCGCAGCCCGATTGAGATGGCGGGGCAGGTAATCCGCGGCGGAGCCAGGGTAATTCAACTGCGGGACAAGCTCCACAGTAAAAAGGAGCTGCTACCTTTAGCCCGAGAGCTCAAAGAACTATGTGCTGAGTGCGATGTACTTTTCATCGTAAACGATTTCCTTGATTTAGCCCTGGCCACCGATGCCGACGGCCTCCACCTGGGACAGGATGACCTGCCAGTCACGGTAGCCCGCAAACTCTTGCCGGTAGATAAAATCCTGGGCTGCTCAACAAGGACAGTGGAACAGGCTGCGGCTGCTGAAGCCGAAGGGGCGGATTATATCGCCGTAGGTGCAATATACCCCACTACCTCCAAAGAAACAGCCAGGGTGGTTGGTCTGGAAGGGCTACGCCAGATAAGAAAAGCGGTAACCCTGCCCCTGGTTGCCATCGGCGGCATTACCAGGGATAACGCCGCTGAAGCCACGGCTGCCGGGGCTGAGGCAGTGGCCGTAATCAGCGCCGTGCTTCAAGCCGGAAGCCCGGAAGAAGCCACCCGGCAGCTAACAGCGACCCTTGAGGCACGAGAATGAGCAGGTCAACTGACAACCTGGACTTGATTGCCGAACGGATCAGGATGAGCTTCTCAGCCAGGGATGCAGCCAGGGAAAAGATATTACCGCTGTGCCGGGAAGCTATTCGCTACTGCAGCAACGCTATCCGCGCCGTGCACCGCCAAGAGCTTGATGAGGGCAGGGAACTGCTCAAATCAGCGTGTAATCTACTTGATGAGGTTAAACAAACTGCCGCTACCCATAGTGAGCTTACCAGTTCCGGCTTTGTCCGGGATGCCCAGAAGGAGTTTGCCGAGGGGAGTATCACCCTTGCCCTGGTGACCGGAGACCGGCTTCCTGACCCTGACGAGCTGGGTGTCGATGCCGCTGCCTATCTCAACGGGCTGGGGGAGGCCGCCGGCGAGTTAAGACGCTACCTGCTGGACAGTATGAGAAGGGGAGACCTCTCCCGGGGTGAGGAGCTGCTGGAAGCTATGGACAATATCTATAGCACTCTGGTTACGATAGATTTCCCCGATGCTATAACTGGCGGCCTGCGCCGCACTACCGATATGGTCCGCGGCGTCCTGGAAAGGACACGGAGTGACCTGACGTTAGCGATGAGGCAAGAGGGATTGGAGCACAGACTGGGGGAATTTGAGGAAAAACTTGGCTAACTATTCTTGACCTCCACTGACAGATGCGCTATACTTCATAAATTGGTGAGCAGGTCAGTTTTTGGGTTTATTTGGATAGCTACAGGAAGCAAAGGGGGTTGAGAAATCAACCTTTCTTTTTATGATAAGGCTGAGAATCTAAAAGGAGGTTAAGTCTATGGATCTTAGAATATGGGCCCTGATAGCTGCGGTCCTGGCACTGGGTTTCGTTGGTTACCTGGCAGCTATCATCCTGCGGGAGAGCGAAGGCAATGACAAAATGCGCGAGATTGCTCGTGCCATTCATCAGGGAGCCCGGGCTTTCCTGCGCCGTGAGTTCATCACCCTGGCTATCTTCACAGTGGTACTATTTATTGTCCTTGCCCTGTTTATAGACCCTAAACCCTGGGTAGCGGTAGCCTATCTCTTCGGAACCGTTACCTCGGCTCTGGCAGGCTTTCTGGGAATGACAATTGCCACCAAGGCCAATGTCAGAACCGCCAACGCTGCCATGACCAGCTGGGCAAAGGCATTGAAGATTGCCTTCTCCAGCGGTGCGGTGATGGGCTTCTGTGTCGTGGGCCTGGGCCTGCTGGGCCTGGTGATTCTATCCTTCTTCTTTGAAGATGCCCACGTGTGGCTGGGTTTTGCTTTCGGGGCTTCTTCGGTAGCCCTGTTCCTGAGAGCCGGCGGTGGTATCTTTACCAAGAGTGCTGACGTCGGTGCCGACCTGGTAGGCAAAGTTGAAGCCGGCATCCCCGAGGACGACCCCAGAAACCCGGCCGTAATCGCTGATAATGTGGGCGATAATGTGGGCGACGTCGCCGGCATGGGCTCCGACCTGTACGAATCGTATGTCTCCGCCATCGCCGCCTCAATGGTCCTGGGAGTAATTGCCATTGGCGCTGTAAAAGGCATGGTACTCCCCCTCGTTCTCGGTGGTCTGGGGATAGTGGTCTCCATCATCGGTGCCCTTTGCGTGAGGCCGAAAGAGTTTCAGGGCAGCTTTGAAGAACAGGTGGCTAAAGCCCATGCTACCATGAACACCGGCGTATATGTTTCCAACATCCTGATGATAATCGCCAGTTTCTTTATCATCAATAGTTACATTGGTAGCCTGGGACTCTTCTGGGCTTTAATATCGGGCCTAATCTGTGGTTTCCTTATCGGCCAGATAACCGAGTACTATACCTCTGCTGACCACGGCCCGGTTAAGAAAATAGCCGAAGCAGCCCAGACCGGGCCGGCAGTCAATATCATTGAAGGCCTGGCCACGGGGATGATGAGTACTGTGGGACCGGTAATACTGGTTGCCATCGCCACTGTTTTAGCCTACGTTTTTGGTGGACTACTGGGCATAGCTATCGCTGCGGTGGGTATGCTCATCAACCTCGGTATGCTGCTGGCGATGGACTGCTACGGACCCATCGCCGATAACGCGGCTGGCATCGCCGAGATGGCTGACCTGGGTAAGGAGGTCAGGGAGCGCTGTGAGGCACTCGACGCGGTCGGTAATACTACCGCCGCCCTGGGTAAAGGCTTTGCGATTGCCTCCGCTGCCCTCGCCTCACTGGCCTGGCTGGCCACCTATTTCGCGGTGGCCCACATTGAGATAGCCAGTCTGACCAGCGTTGATGTGATTGCCGGGGTAATGATTGGCGGTATGCTAACCTTTATCTTCAGTTCCCTGGCGATGAAAGGCGTCGGCGGCGGCGCTTTTGAAATTGTCAACGAGGTCAGAAGACAGTTCCGGGAAATCAAGGGGTTAATGGAAGGTGAGGCTAAACCTGACTATGTAAGATGTGTTGATATTGCCACCAAGAAGGCCATAAGCTCGATGCTGCTTCCCGGAATACTGGTCCTTGTCGTTCCGCTCATCATCGGTTTTACACTGGGACCAGAAGCAGTTGCCGGTCTCCTCATCGGGGCATTATTAACCGGCTTTCTGCTAGCCGTCATGATGGCTAATGCCGGTGGTGCCTGGGATAACGCCAAGAAGTATATTGAAGCGGGTAACTTAGGTGGTAAAGGAAGTGAGGTTCACAAGGCGTCTGTCATTGGCGACACGGTAGGCGACCCGTTTAAGGATACGGCAGGGCCTTCCTTAAACATTCTAATTAAGCTGGTCGGTAAGGTAGCTGTGATTTTCGGGCCGCTGTTCGTTGCCATCGTTGCGCTGTAGCCTGGCCCCAGGCTGACGACCTTAAAAGGGCAAAGATAGTTATCTTTGCCCTTTTCTATTTATGAAGCTTTCTTACAGCACGGATTTACATTTTACCATTGACTCAAGGACAGCAACAATAATGGCATTCATTATGTAAATGAGCATGAAGAGTTGCCTTTGGCCGCACCTGATGATAAAATGCCTCTGGTCGGAAGAACAAGCTTCCGGGACGATAGCTAAGGGGCGCATTCGTCTAGGGGTTTAGGACACCTCCCTCTCAAGGAGGAGATCACCGGTTCGAATCCGGTATGCGCTACCAACGAGATACAGAAGGCGGGAAGTCAACTTCCCGCCTTTTTGGCTACGCCGTGCGCTTCCTCTAAGTTCAACAAACCACCAAACTGCGCATGTAGTGCCGCGAGGTCCATTCCCCGGTACCGGGCCTCTGTCCAGGCATGTACAACACCCTAGTCAGTGTAAAAGGAGACACCGAGGACACCGGGGCCAGCATGAACCCCCATACCAGGAGTAAACTCGGTAACATAGAGTTCCGCACAGTTAAATCTTGAATTAATAATGGCTTTAAGTTTTTCCGCCTCCCTCAACTCATCAGCATGCTGCACCATAACATGAGCCGTGGAATCCCCAACTCTGTCTGCCATTATCTCCAGCATGCGCTCTACAGCCTTTGTTTTGGTCCTGGGACGCGCCACCGGTGTCGTTTCTCCTATAGCGGGAAAATGGGCAACAATGGGCTTCATATCCAGTATTGAGCCAGCCCAGGCTGCTGCTTTAGCAATGCGACCAGTTCTTGCGAGATAGTAGAGCGTATCCAGCATAGCCAGGAAATTTACTCTTTTTATAATGCTTTGTGCAGCGTCGATTATTTCAGCCAGCTTTGCCCCCTGGCTGGCTATGCGAGCCGCCTCCAAGACAATAAGCCCCAGTGAACCAGCTACAGCCCGGCTATCAATTACCTTAATCACGGTCCCGGGGATAACATCTTTAGCCATTTCCCGGGCCGATGATGCCATGTTGAATATGCCGCTCTGGAGACCGGTAACTGTGATGCAGAGGATGCTTTCCGTTTGCTGACTTAACTCACGATACGCGCTCAAAAAATCCTCCGGGGATGGAGCTGAGGTCGTGGGGAGATTCTTCCTTCGCCGCATAATTTTGTATACTTCAGCCGGGGTGATATCAATTTTGTCGCGGTAACTCCTACCCTCGTAGATTATCAGGAGGGGCACCAGGTGAATGTCGTACCTCTCTATTAGCTCCTGGGGAATACAACAGGTGCTGTCGGTAACGATGGCGACCTTTTTCACTGCCGGGCACTCCTTTTGTTGCTTCTGGCTGAGCTAGACCTTATCATTGACACTACGGTCTTTCTCCTTGCCTTTGCTAAAGTCGATGAGTATTATATATTAAATTTCCCCCGACGTCATTATGCCACAGGGTATAATACACCGACCCGGGTTCGCAACAGTTCCTATCCAGCCAGCTAAACCTTGACTTTCATATCATTGATTTCCTATAATATTCACGCTAATTAGACTTGTAGTAAGAACAATTTTAATGGCGCCCGAGTGGCGCAATGGAAGCGCAACCGACTTGTAATCGGTAGGTTAGTGGGTTCGAATCCCCTCTCGGGCTGGGATATACAGCCTTAACAGCTCCTGAGGGAGGGGTGCCGGAGTGGTTAATCGGAGCAGACTGTAAATCTGCCGCCCTAAGGGCTACGCAGGTTCGAATCCTGCCCCCTCCACCATATCAGTATAATTTTGCACTATCCCATAAGAATCTGTATAATAGGCTATATATAATACAGGGCAAGTGCCCACATAGCTCAGCCGGTAGAGCACGTTCTTGGTAAGAACGGGGTCACCAGTTCGAATCTGGTTGTGGGCTCTTAAGTAAGGGGGGATTAAAATGGCCAAAAAGAAATTCGAGCGCACCAAGCCTCACTGCAATGTAGGCACAATCGGTCATGTCGACCATGGCAAGACGACCCTGACTTCGGCAATGACCATGGTGATGTCTAAAGCGGGGATCACCGATTTTCGCGAGTTTGACAGCATTGATAACGCCCCTGAAGAAAAAGCACGGGGCCTGACCATTGCCATTGCTCATATTGAATACGAGACAGAAAAACGTCATTACGCCCATATCGATTGCCCCGGGCACGCTGATTATATCAAGAATATGATAACCGGTGCTGCGCAAATGGACGGGACAATCCTTGTAGTGAGCGCTCCTGATGGCCCTATGCCACAGACCAGAGAGCATGTGTTGCTTGCCCGCCAGGTAGAGGTCCCCTATATCATAGTTGCCCTTAATAAAGTAGACATGATGGAAGATGAAGAGCTCCTGGAGCTGGTGGAGATGGAGGTAAGAGAGCTGCTCAACAAATATAATTTCCCCGGGGACGAGATACCGGTAATAAGGTTGAGCGCCCTGAAAGCCCTGGAGTGCGGCTGCGGCAAGAGGGAATGCCAGTGGTGTGGCCCCATCTGGAAGCTAATCGATGCCATAGATGAATATATCCCCACCCCGGTAAGACCCAAGGACCAGCCATTCTTAATGCCGGTAGAGGATGTCTTCAGTATTAAAGGACGGGGCACCGTACCCACAGGAAGAGTGGAACGGGGTGTGATTAAAGCCGGGGATACCGTGGAGATAGTAGGTCTCCACCACGAGTCCCACCAGACAGTAGCCACCAGCCTTGAGATGTTTCACAAGACCCTGGACGACGCTGAGCCCGGAGACGCGGTCGGCATTCTGCTTCGGGGTATAGACAGGGAGGAGATAGAGCGCGGCCAGGTAATAGCTGCTCCCGGTTCTATTAAACCACATACCTATGCCGAGGCTGAGGTCTATGTTTTGAGTAAAGACGAAGGGGGCAGACATACCCCATTCTTCAATGGGTACAAGCCCCAGTTCTACATCAGGACCACGGATGTCACGGGGACCGCTGAGTTGCCCGAAGGGGTAGAGATGGTTATGCCTGGTGACAATGTAAAAATGAAGATAAAGCTCATCTACCCGGTAGCCCTGGAGACGGGGCTGCGCTTTGCTATCCGGGAAGGGGGTAGGACCGTAGGTGCTGGTACCTTTACCCGCATCATAGAATAGGACTATGGCTAAAAAAGGGGAAGCGAGGGTTATTATTCATTTTGCCTGCACCGTGTGTAAAGAGAGAACCTATACCAGTACCAAGAACAAGAGGAATGACCCCCAGCGTTTAGAGTTGAGGAAATATTGCCCCCGATGTCGTGCTTATACGCTTCAAAAGGAAGTGAAATAGCCTGTGCGGCCAGGAGATAATTGAGATTCCTTCCATGATGCATCGTACAAGTGCTGCCAAGCGGCCGAGATTTAGATTCTTTGGTGACATTGTTGCTGAACTAAAGAAGGTAGTCTGGCTCACTAGGCGGGAGGCAGCGTATTTAACATTCCTGGTACTCATTGTTGCCGTTATCGTAGGTCTGGTGCTGGGAGCACTTGACTATGGTTTCACTCGCCTTGTCGATGATGTCTTTCTGGGCGGATAGCCGCTCAAGTGATTTTTATGGTTAAGCCAAAACAGCGCACTCAAAAGGGCGATAGTTTAGACCCTGCCCAGAACCTTTCCCGGAGCGAGGTTACTGTGGAGGAAAATGGAAAACACTGGTTTGTAATTCATACCTACTCAGGGTATGAAGAGCGGGTCAGGAAGAATCTAGAGCAGCGCATCAAGCTCATGGATAGCCAGGACAGCATCTTCCAGATAGTTATCCCTACCGAGGAGGAGATTGAAGTCAAAAACGGCCAGCGGCGTAGTGTGACCAAGAAAATACTGCCCAGTTATGTCCTGGTCCAGATGGAAATGAACGACCATAGCTGGAATGTGGTGCGCAATACCCCCGGTGTTACCGGCTTTGTTGGCAGCGGAGGCAAACCCAGCCCCCTGCAGGAAGAGGAAATCGGTCAGATTTTGAAACAGATGACAGCCGAAGCCCCAAAGGTTAAGGTCGGTTTTCGCAAGGGACAGAGTATCCGGGTGACTGACGGCCCATTTATCGATTTTGTCGGGGTGGTAGACGAGATAAAGGCGGAAAAGGGGAAGGTGAAGGTGCTTCTGTCCCTCTTTGGACGGGAAACACCAGTGGAACTCGACTTCTTGCAGGTTGAAAAACTCTGACTCATAGGGAGATAAGGTGGCAAAAAAGGTTAAAACGATAATCAAACTGCAGATTCAAGCCGGCAAGGCGACCCCGGCACCACCAGTGGGGCCCGCTCTGGGTCAGCATGGGGTCAATATTATGGCATTCTGTAAGGAATATAATGAGCGGACCTCGAGCCAGGAGGGGGCTACTATTCCTGTTGAGATAACCGTCTACGAGGACAGATCATTTACCTTCATTATCAAAACACCACCAACTACTGATTTGCTCAGGAAAGCATTGGGTCTGGAAAAGGGAGCCGGTTCATCGGGCCACGAAGAAGTCGGCAGCTTATCCCGGGATAAGCTACATGAGATAGCTCAGGTTAAAGCCAAAGACTTAAATGCGACCACGATTGAAGCCGCCGAGAGAATTATCGAGGGCACTGCCCGTAGTATGGGAATTAAGGTAGAGTAAAATAATGGCAACGCACGGTAAGAAATACCAGGAAGCAGTTAAACAGTTAGACAGAACACAAGCCTATCACCCGAAGGAGGCTATCGAACTGGCCAAGAAGATGGCTCATAGCCGGTTTGACGAGACAGTTGAGCTCCACCTGCGGATGGGTCTCGACCCCAGAAATGCCAGCCAGCAGGTGCGTGGCGTTACCCTCCTGCCTCACGGGCTCGGGAAGCAGGTTCGTGTTCTTGTGTTTGCCCAGGGTGAAGCGGAACGGATTGCAGGGCAGGCCGGCGCAGACTTCGTCGGCAGTGATGACCTGGTCAAAAAGATAGAGGACGGCTGGCTGGAGTTTGACACTGCCATCGCTATCCCTGACATGATGAGCAAGGTTAGTAAACTGGGAAAGATACTGGGTAGAAAAGGACTCATGCCCAATCCTAAATCAGGGACGGTAGTCACTGCTACCGACCTACCCCGGGTGATTAGTGACGCCAGAAAAGGTCGAGTGGAATTCAGGTTGGACAGGACAGCCATTATTCATGTCACAATAGGTAAAGTCAGCTTTGATGATGATAAGCTGATGGAAAACCTGACAGCGGTAGTAGAAGCAGTGCTTAAGGCCAAACCCAGCGGTGCCAAGGGTCAGTATGTTAAAACCGCTTCGCTAACTACCAGCATGGGACCGGGGATAAAGCTTGACCTCAAACCAACCCTCGCTTTAACCGCTGGTTAACACAAGAATCGTTTTGAGGATGGCTTCAAAAAAGGCAAAGCGCCATCACGCAGCTTAAATAGAAAGGGGGATACTTTATGGATGAAGATGTTGCCATCATCGGAGTAGGGCAAAGTGTTTTTGCCCGCAAGTGCGGGGTATCAGTCAGGGAGCTATGTTTTCAAGCCTACAAGGAGGCAATGGAGGAGCTGGACATCACCAGGGATGATATCGACGCCTCCATAACCTGTTCGGCACCAGAATATGATAAACAGCGCACACCGTCAGGCTTAATCTCGGAGTACCTGGAATTGACCCCCAAGCCAGCCTTTTATGTTGAGAGTGTGTGTTCTTCCAGCAGTACGGGGGTAAGAATAGCCTGGTCATTAATAAAATCCGGGCTCCATAAGGTGATTGCCGTAATAGGCTTTCAGAAAATGTCAGAGCTTACTTCCCGTGAAGCCGCCGAGAGGATGGGGCGGGGGGGTGATATAATCTGGGAGTCACCCTTTGGGGTAACCATGCCTGCCGGTTACGCTATGTACGCCCGGGCTCACATGGCCAAGTACGGCACCACCGAGGAACAGCTGGCAAGGGTGAGGGTCAAAAACTCAAGCTATGGAGCCAGGAACCCCAAGGCCAACTACCGCAAAGAGCTATCCCTGGATGATGTCATGAATTCTAACGTCATCACCAGCCCCTTAAAGATGTTTGATTGCTGTGCCAACTGTGACGGCTCTTCAACCGTGATAGTAGCCAGGGGAGATATCGCTAAAAGGGTGAGTAAAACCCCCATCTGGGTTGTCGGCCTGGGGGCAGCTACCGATACCATGACGATGTCGGGAAGAAAGTCTCTTACCGGACTCGAGTGCTCTCAGGAAGCGGGCAAGCAGGCTTACGAGATGGCCGGGCTCAAACCGGAAGATATCGATGTCGCCGAGGTCCATGACTGCTTCACCGTCTCCGAGATTCTGGCTTATGAAGACCTGGGGTTTGCCAAACCCGGTGAGGGGCCAGGACTAATCGATGACAAAGAGACCTATGTGGATGGCAGGATACCGGTAAATGTCGACGGCGGGCTGCTGTCCAAGGGGCATCCTATTGGCGCCACCGGGGGCTCGCAGATACGAACTATCGTCCGGCAACTCCGCGGGGAGGCGACTGAGGCTCAGGTAAAAGGAGCCGAGGTAGGTCTGGTTCACAATGTGGGCGGCGTGGGGCAATACGGCAATGTAACCATTCTGAGGAGGTAATCAAGTGGGTTTTGAAAGTTTTGGCACAGTTAGCTTCACTGCTGAAGCCAAGGTAGCCGATTTCGTAACTTACCTGGAGCAGGGAAAGGTAATGGCAACCCGGTGCAAAAATTGCGGGGCTGAATACTTCCCACCACAAATGGACTGTCCAAGATGCCTCGGCACTGAGGCAGAGTGGTTTGAGCTCAAAGGAGGCGCTAAGCTCATTACCTATACTACCGTGCAGTATGGACCGAGCGGGTTTGAAGATGACGCCCCGTATACTTTAGTTATTGTTGACTTCGCCGATGGACTGAGAACCTTTGGCCGCCTGAGCCGGGACATTAAGGAAAGTGACATCAAGATAGGAATGGAGCTAAAAGTAGCCCCGGTAAAGCAGGCTAACGACAGAATAAGCTACGAGTTCCAAAAGGCATAAAGATAACCGACACCGCGTGAGGGAAAAAGGAGGACGAAATATGGTTGGTATTACTGCTTATGGCGCTTATGTACCCCTGTTCAGGCTCAGCCGTGAGGCAATAGCCAAAGGCGCCAAGGGTGAAAAGTCTATCTGCAATTTCGATGAAGACAGCATCACCATGGCGGCAGCGGCAGCGATAGACTGCCTGAACGGAATAGATCGCGACACGGTAGACGGTCTTTATTTCGCGTCAACGACCCACCCCTATAAGGAAAAACTGGGGGCAAGTACCATCGCGATGGCAACAGACCTCAAGACTGACATCCTTACGACTGACTTCAGCCACTCGCTAAGGGCAGGCACAAGTGCTCTTAAGTCGGCCTTTGATGCGGTTAAGGCTGGCTCAGCTAAAAGGGTACTGGTAACCGCGGCTGACTGCCGTCTGGCGTTTCCACTCTCAGCTTTCGAGCCAAATTTTGGCGACGGTGCCGGCGCCCTGCTGATTGGCGATACCGATGTCGCCGTCACTGTGGAAGCCAGCTACTCAGTCTATAATGAAATTATGGACGTGTGGCGGCACGAGAATGACAGTTTTGTCCGTACCTGGGAGGACAGGTTCACCTTAGCACACGGCTACCTGGAGGGGGTCAAGGAGGCCGTATCGGGACTGATGAAGAAGTTTGGCTATAGTCCTGGTGACTTCAGCAAGGTCGTACTTTACTCCCCTGATGGCAGAAGGCATACTGAACTGGCAAAAAGCCTGGGATTCGATCCCAAGACCCAGGTGCAGGACCCACTTTTTGCGGTTATGGGTAACACCGGTACCGCCGCACCCTTAATGCTGCTGGTAGCAGCGTTAGAAGAAGCTAAAGCTGGCGACCGTATCCTGCTGGCCAGCTACGGTGATGGCAGCGATGCCTTTGTTCTCCAGGTAACCGAGCAGATAGAAAAGATAAGGGACCGGCGGGGAATGAAGGGGCACCTGGCCTCCAGGAAGGTGGTCACTGACTACAAGGACTATCTGGCCTGGCGGGGAATCCTGCCCGCAGAACCACGTAAAGAAACGGTGGTATTTCTGTCAGCACCTGCCCTCTGGAGGGAGCGCGACGCTAACCTCCGCTTGCAAGGCGTAAAATGCAAGGCCTGTGGTACCGTCCAGTTCCCACCGCAGCGGGTATGCACCCACTGCCACACTAAAGACCAGTTCGAACCGTATCGACTATCGGATAAGAGGGCCAGGGTATTCACCTTTGCCATGGACCGCATAACCTCACCCATCCTGGAGCTACCGATAGTTACCGCCACCATTGATTTTGACGGTGGGGGCAGGATGCAGTGCTTTCTGACTGACCGCGACCCCGAACAGGTTGAGTGCGGTTTGCCCGTGGAGATGACTTTCAGAAAACTGCAGCTGAAGGGCGGAATCCAAAACTATTTCTGGAAGTCTATGCCAATAAGGACTTAAGTGATAAAATATGCCAGGAGGGATTAATTATGGAAGGCATTAAAGATAAAGTAGCCGTCATCGGTATGGGATGCACCCACTTTGGGGAACTCTGGGATAAGAACCACCGTGACTTGTTGGTGGATGCTGCTTACGAAGCCTTTGAGGACGCCGGGCTCGAGCCCAAGGATATTCAGATGGCATGGTACGGCAGTCGCGAAAGCGGCTTTACCGGAGCCCAGCTGGCTTCAGCACTGAAGCTGGAGTATATTCCAATTAGCCGGGTGGAAAATTTCTGCGCCGGCGGTACCGATACCTTTAGGAATGCTTGCTATGGAGTAGCTTCCGGGGCCTGCGATATCGCCCTGGCCATTGGTGTTGAAAAGTGCAAGGACCACTTTGGCGGCTTCAACATGGACATCCTGGAGCCCTTTGACCGCAGCATGACAGAGTGGGACGGGCCGCCGGTAAACCAGTTTGCCCAGCTAGCTACCAGGTATATGTACCACTACGGGTGGAAATATGAGGACCTCAAGCGTATCTTCGCCATGATTGACGTTAAGAACCACCATAACGGCACTATGTCTCCCAAGGCCCAGTTCCACCGGGAGATAACCATCGAGCAGGCAATAAATGCGCCAATCATTTCCTATCCTCTTGGTTTATTCGATGCCTGTGGCGTCAGTGATGGCAGTGCCGCTGCCATTGTAACCACCCCGGAGATAGCCAAGAGCCTGAAAAAAGACTACATGCTGGTAAAGGCGCTGGCACTGACTAACGGTGGGGGGCAGGCAGTGATGCAACCCGAGTATGATTTCATTCACTTTCCCGAGGCAGTAGCGGCAGCTAAGCTTGCCTATAAAGAAGCGGGAATAACCAATCCCCGCCAGGAGATAGACTGCGCTGAGGTTCACGATTGTTTTGCCATTACTGAGCTTATCACCTACGAGGATTTGGGCTTCAGTCCCCGGGGCAAGGCACCGGAGGATGTCGAAGCGGGTAGCTTTACCCTTGAAGGAGACCTGCCAGTCAATACCGATGGCGGGCTGAAATGCTTTGGTCACCCCCTCTCTGCCAGCGGACTGAGGATGATTTGTGAAATCTACCATCAGTTACAGGGTAAGGCTGGTCCCAGGCAGCTAAAAAAGGCAGATATGGGCCTGGTCCATAACATCGGCGGTATCTGCGGCTTCTTTAATTGCGCAATAGCTATATTAGGTAAGCCAGAGTAGAAGATTGATAGTTTCCTGAGACAGTGGGTGCCTTTTTAAGGCTTAATATAAAGTGCCTGCCGAGGAGAACAGAACCTGAATTTTCAGGGAGTCCTTGTGCTGCAGGCATAGGGACTCCTTTTTAATATCCTGCCACGGTGGTAGTCAGGAGGTAACAGGGAATGCATAAGGAAGAAAAGGCGCAGCTTATTGACCGGTTGCAACAGGTCTTCTCCACATGCAGCACCAGTATTCTAACCGATTATCGGGGCCTGTCAACCCATGAAATGAACAGTCTGCGGCGTCGACTGGATGAGCTAAACATTGAGTATAGAGTGGTAAAAAATACCCTGGCCCGGTTCGCCGCAGAAAGAGCCGGCAAAAATGAACTGGCCGGCCTCTTTGAGGGTCCGGTAGCTATCGCCTCCGGCTATGGTGATGTAACCGAGCCGGCCAAAGTCCTTGCCGACTACATCAATACCTCAAAATCAAGTTTGAGCATCAAGGGGGGGTTCCTGAGCGACAGAGTGCTTACTTCAGGAGAGGTCATGATTCTGGCGACATTACCTCCCAGAGAAGTATTGCTGGCCAGAGTCGTGGGGGGAATACAAAGCCCTCTGTCAGCCCTCGTCAGCCACCTTGCCGCTCCTATAAGAGGGATTTTAACTGTTCTGCAAGCCAGAGTTCAACAAATGGAGGGAGGATAATATGCCAGAAGAAAAAACAAAAGCGCCAGGCACTACTAAGGAAAAAACATCTAAACCAGCCGTAAAAAAAGCCGCGGCACCTAAAGCGGAAAAACCAAGGAAACAAACAGCGGTTGATGACATCATGGCTACCATAAAAGGTATGAGTGTGCTTGAACTATCAGAGCTGGTAAAGGCTCTGGAGACTGAGTTTGGAGTTAGTGCGGCAGCTCCGGTAGCCGTAGCCACCGCGGCAGCGCCAGCTGAAGCCGCACCGGCTACAGCGGCTGAAGAGCAGACCGAGTTCAGCGTAATCCTCAAGGATATAGGAGCTAACAAGATCAACGTGATTAAGGCAGTACGGGAGTTGACTACTCTGGGGCTAAAAGAGTCTAAAGACCTGGTGGAAAGTGCTCCCAAAGCGGTAAAGGAAGGAGTAACTAAAGAGGAAGCTTTAGCTACAAAACAGAAACTGGAGGCAGCTGGAGCTACCGCTGAGATTAAATAATAAGTTACTCAGCGACCCTATCCCTTGATAACAGCCTTTAAAAAGCATATAGTTATTGCAAAAGGGAGTTCTCCAGGGGAGAAGCTTAAATATGCCTTATCAGGACTGTTTCATATTGATGGGCATAGGCGGTGTGTTCTTTCTTCTTGGACTAGGGTTGATTTTATGGGGCAAGAGGGAAGAAAGAGGTTATTATGGTTCCATTGCCGCTCGTCCTGATGTAAGGGAATTTCTGGAGCACTCGCCAGAAAATCCCGGGCCAGAGGGGTCAAAGGTAGGAGGCTGGATAGCGAGTGCCATCGGGCTACTTACCCTTGCCATGGGTATCGGCTTCTGGCTCTGGGGTTGAGGTTCTATGACCGACAAAACGCTACTGCTGCCCTTAGATGAGGCAAAACAAGCTGGCCTGCGGTTCATCCGGGCCAAGTTTTATCAGGGACAGGTTACCATCGATGAGCCAAGGTTAGTTACTGAAGGGGAGCTTCAGGTATACCATCTGACAGGGAGCATCAAAACACCAGTCCGCGGTGGGGTATCAAGGATATTCCTGCCGGCAGCAGAATACATCCTTAAGATGCAGATAAATGCCCGTGACGGGAGCATCCTGAGCTACGAGTTAAGCTGAGTAGATACCTATTCATACCATCTGCCGTGGTCGATACTGGATGGCTTCGGCCAGGTGGTAGGCTTTAATTACATCAGCGTTTTCCAGGTCAGCGATGGTACGACCCAGCTTGAGGATGCGGTGAAAGGCTCGAGCAGAAAGGTGAAATTGCTTCATCGCTGCCTTCAAGAGACTCTGGGCTGATTTCTCCACCTCGCAAAACTTCCTGACCTCAGCTGGCGTCATTTCGGCATTACAGGTTAACCTTGTTCCTGCGAAACGCTTCTGTTGCAGGGAACGAGCGGCCGCAACTCTCCCCCGCACCGTCTCTGATTTTTCGCCCAGCCGGTTGTCAACCAGTTTTTCATAATCAACATGAGGCACCTCGACAAATATATCAACCCGGTCGATGAATGGCCCGCTGATACGCCTCTGATATCGGGCAACCAATCCTGGGGAGCAGGTGCACTGCCGGCGCGAGTCGCCGTAATAACCGCAGGGACATGGGTTCATGGCACCAACCAGCATAAAGTTTGCCGGAAAGGTTACGCTGCCCTGAGCCCGGCTGATAGTGAGTACTCTGTCCTCCAGGGGCTGCCGCAGTACCTCGAGCACAGCATGTCCAAACTCCGGGAGCTCATCAAGAAATAGGACCCCGCGATGGCTGAGGCTCACCTCCCCCGGTTTTGGCCAGTGCCCGCCACCGACAAGGCCAGCATTCGAGATGGTATAGTGAGGAGAGCGAAAGGGGCGTTGCCGGATTAATGAGGTATCTGACGAGAGCAAGCCGCTGACACTGTATATCTTGGTAACCTCCAGGGCTTCCTCGGTGGTCATCGGCGGCAGGATAGAAGGTAACGCCCGCGCCAGCAGCGTTTTACCACTTCCCGGAGGCCCCATCATTATTATGTTATGTCCTGCCGCCGCCGCTACCTCCAGGGCTCGCTTGACATGCTCCTGGCCTTTAATATCGGCCAGGTCAGTAACCGAGGAGGTCGGCGGTGAGTAATCGCCAGTCCCCTCAACCTGACACTCAGGAGCCGATATTCCCCCCCGCAGATAGCTAACCAGCTGAGATAATGAAGTGAAAGGAATAACTTCAGTCCCCTGGATTAAGGATGCCTCTCTGCTATCAGCGTCAGGAACAATAACGGTAGAAAACCCCGCCTGCTGCGCCAGAGCCACCATGGGCAATACCCCATTGGTATGGCGCAGGCCACCATCCAGGGAAAGCTCTCCAAGGAAGATAGTTCGGGAGACATCGACCGATATCTGCTCCGAACTGAGAAGAATACCAGCCGCAATGGGCAGGTCATAAGCCGGCCCGGCTTTCTTGAGGTCGGCGGGGGCAAGATTGACCACAATGCGCTTCATCGGGAAGGTGCAGCCCGAGTTTCTGATGGCAGCGCGGACTCGTTCCCTCGCTTCCTGAACAGCAATGTCAGGTAATCCTACAATCGTAAATGAGGGCAACCCCGGGGAAATATCCACCTCAACCTGAACAATAGCCCCTTCCAGACCGACTACAGCGCAACTTACTACTTTAGCCAGCATGACTCTCCTGCTAGACTGCTACCATCAGGCTTTCCTGATATCAACAGGCCCCCGGTGGAACACAAAAAAGAAACTGGCTGGCCACTCTGGACAGTTCCCGAACTTTCATTCGAGAAAAAGCAGCTTATTCCGATGCTACAGGAACTACTCGTATCCTCTCCACGACCAGCAACATAATTCTATTATACCCAGACATATTCGTCAAACGACTAGAGCACAAGGCTAGTTATTTTTATCGGAAGTTGAATTAATACAGTAGTTTGGTAGTCTTGGGTGTCGTCAAGGCTAAACGCTTTTTCGGAAGCTTTCTTATCGTAGTCTTATTAGTCTTACTTGATGCAGTTTCTACGGTAGCTTCTTTTCTCTTAAGCTGCCGATGTTTGAGAGCCAGGTTTTTGAGGTAAGCCTTAGCAATTATTCTGGCTAATATTCTAAGGCCGTTGTGAAAGTCGTCTGTATCGGCTAGGCGTTGATTTAATCCCCTATTCATCACTGACATCTTGCGATTGTCTTTTTCTTGTTGCATAAGTATATCTCCCTTTTTTCTCATATTGTATGGAAGCGGAAATATTTCACCTAATCTTGATCAATCAGGTATAATTCCACTCTTATTGAACCAGGGGTTAATAACCGCTGTTGTAGAATAACGTTTTATGTTATAATAGTCGGCTAAGAGGCGATAATCATGACAAATAACGTTAGAACACTCGGTAAGGCTGGAAGCGACCTGCTGACGGAAATAGCCCGCCAGGGGAAGCAAATTTGTACCTACGAGGATGCTGTTAAAGCTTATGGTAGTAGTAATCGTCGGTTGCGTGAACTATTATCTACCCTTGTAAAGCGAGGATGGCTTCAGCGTATAGAGAAAGGTAAATATCTCATTCTGCCGTTCGAAGCTGGGCGAGAACGAGAGTGGACCGAACACGAGTTTATCATTGCTTCTTACCTCATCGAGCCGTATTACATAGGGTTTCGCAGCGCGTTGAACTACTATGGCTATACGGAGCAAATCAGTCGGACGGTCTTCATAGCGTCTACTAGTCGTAAATCAAAATCATCTTTGGAGATATCAGGGGTGACTTATCGCTTCGTCTATATGTCGGAGCGTAAATTTTTCGGTGCCAATCAAGTCTTCGTAAATGGAAACCAAGTGAACATCTCGGAACCTGAAAAAACCATTGTGGATTGCCTTGACCGGCTGCGGTATTGCGGGGGCATATCCGAAGTAGCCAAAGCACTCTGGTATGGACGAGACGAACTCGCTTTTACCAAGATGGCTAAATACTCCCGTAGAAGTGGTAATCAGGCGGCCAGCCAGCGGTTGGGGTATCTCATCGAAATGCTAGGCTTTAGGGCTGAAAAAGCAGTTGAAATCTTGCTTCAAAGTGTAAGCACCAGATATACGCTGCTTGATACCTTATCAAAGCAAAAGGGGAAATATATGGAGAGGTGGAAAGTAATCGTAAATGTTCCTGAAAATGAGATTTCGCAGTGGAGGGAACACCTGTGATCTCCAGGGCGGAACTGCAGAGATTAGCCAAACGTGAAAAGGTAGCTCTCGGTGTACTGGAAAAAGATTACGTTCTTACCGAGACCCTAAAAACCCTATCGCAAGTACCTTCACTGAGGGATTCGCTGGTATTCAAGGGTGGTACCGCGCTACGCAAAGTCTATTTTGCAGACTGGCGCTATTCCGAAGATCTGGATTTTACCGTGAAACACGATATGAAAAAAGAAGAACTGCAGCAGGAACTTGATAAGTGGTACCAACAAGTAGAGGTGACATCTCAAATACAGCTTAACACGAAGATGCTTCACAAGCCGGACGGGTATGCTCGCGTCAGGACACAATTTGTCGGTCCGTTATACTATCCTGGTATGATTTTCATGGATTTGAGTTTTGATGAGCCATTATGTCTTGACCCAGACAACAGAGAAGTACTAGCCGAACCTTTCTCATCAGAGGGGCAAAAAGTGCTGGTATATCCTCTTGAGGAACTGCTTGCCGAAAAAATACGGAGTCTACTAGAGAGGGGCAAATCCCGGGACTATTACGATGTTTGGAGGCTTCTCAAAGAGCAATCTTCCGATCTAGATTTAAAACTGCTTGGTGAGGTGCTGATGAAAAAACTTACACATAAAGGTCTCGCTATCACCAGCATAGTTGATTTTCTTCCCCAGGATACGGCGGTGCTGAAACAGTACTGGGAAAGAGATCTTGGGCAGCAAATAACTCTCCTTCCATCACTTGATGAGGTAATAGAGGAATTGAGAGATATGCTGAAGAACTGTATAATGCCAAACATTAGTTATACGAATAGCGATTCACGATAGTGATTTTGAGGCGATATAAGACATTATCTAACCACTTTTGGCAGAAGCAAACTCAAACGTGTCAATACGTTCGAAATATCATGGTTCGAGTCCCCTAAGGTGACCGTGCATGTCAGCAGGTAGAACTAAATCATTCTCAAAGACCTTTGCTTTGGTCTATTGAAGTTCGAATTCCCTAAGCTCCACCACGTATAAAAATAGCTCTGAAACCGTCTAAAAGTGGCCTGTAAAACGCACAGGCAGGGGGTCAACTTCTTGTAAGTTTCCTTAGCTTTGGTAGCTCCACTTTACTTGCCCAATTATACACTACTTGTCTAGCGGACATCTACTTATCATGATTTTTTATAACTATGTCGAGCCATGGTCCAATCACTACGCCTCCGCTCCCAGTTAACCCCTCACTCCAAAGCGACTATCTCAGTTCACTGCAAGTTGATTAATCGGCAGAAAACAGCATCTCAGAGAACGCGTTAATCTCTGGCCGGGTTACCTTATTTACCCTGATAACTGTATTTCTCGCCGTTTTTCAGGCAGTGGTATATGATCTCAGTTATCTTACCGGCGGTGGCAAAGAGAGCCTGCTTTTTTGGTTTGCCGCTGGCAACCCGGCGGGTATAGTAGTTTTTAAAATCGTTATCACCACCCTTGAATCCCATCATGCATAAAGCCACCAGATATAAGGCACATCTTGCCCGCCGGTTCCCTTCCCTGCCCCGCCTCCTCGACGCTACACTGCTGCCAGACTGTTTTGTAAAGGCATATATGCCCATAGCTTTTTTCAGTTTCTTTTTATTTGGCCATCTTTCTATGTCTTTAATCACGCTGATAATAGTGGCCGCCGTGATATGGCTTATAAACGGAAACGAACGCAGGATTTCTCCATAAGGGTGTTTGTCTACCTGGCTTTCGATTAGCCGCTCTATTCCAGTCCGCTTTTCAATGTATTCGCATCGCTGCTGGCTAAGGTCTAGGATCAGATCCCGGTATATTGCGCAGGGAGAGCCGACTGTATTATTAGCCAGTTGGACAAGCTCCTCCCTATATCCTTGTCTTAAATACTTTACACCTTTTAGGTTATCGCTTTGAACGATGTCAAACGGAGTCGGATAATGAGGAATTACTCTTAACAATGAACCAAAGTTCCGCCTCTCACCCTCCGGGAAGGTAGCCAGGAGCAGCTGATGAAGCCTATTGGTGCATTGGGTAATCAGTTTTTTATAGATATCTCTTTGTAGAATTAAGTGGTTTAGGATATCCGAATCTCTTCGCAGTGCAGGCTCTATTCTTGGTATTCGAAGGGAGATATTATGCAGATCACTCAAATAGAGAAGATAGGCAGCACAGGAGGCATCCAGGTGGTCGCTTTTTGATTCTTCATCAAGCAGCCGCTCTCTAGCTGCTTTAACCGCTTTACTCTCTAGATGGTAGACGTGGTATCCCTTACCAGTCAGGAAAAATACCAGTGGTTCGCAGTAGTGCCCACCAGTATGATCTATTGCCACCAGCACATCATTAACGTCTGCCGCCTCCTTAATGATGGCGCTTTCAAGCTCCCTGTAGCTTTTAATATCATTTTCTATGCAGAAGGAGCCTACCTTTCTCCAGTCAGACTCTGATTCTTTGAGGAAACTTTCGGTCAGGATCGAGACAAAATGTTTTAACCGATGAATGTCTATCCCGACATATACCCTGCCAATTCTCTGTTGTTCCATTTTATCCCCCATTGTATTAGTGTGCCGAGGTGAGTGATAGCTTTGAGCTAGACCAAAATTCGAAATGGTCTACAACTAATGACCAAAGCTGTTACGGGCCTTTGCTCTCAGACATCTTGCCCATTCTTCAGTTTGGTTTATAATGCAATGCATACCTACCATTCTCATATGCGAGCTAAGCTCACCCCGGCCACATAAAGGGTAGTACAAACTATATGCAGTAGCAAGGGGGTTGGGTAGTTACCACGTAACATATATTGGAGTATTGTTCCATCCTTAGTCATTAATTAGGCTCGATAAATGCATATTTTGCTTTACAGGAATTAACCAATATAGAGTGTTTCTATAAATTAGTTAAAAGCTGGCATTGGTATATTCCCCCTGTTTGAGTTAATATAGTGCCAAGTATGAATGATACAATCTCGCTTTATTAAAATTAGGGGGAAACCCTGGTAAGCCTATGACTAATAAAAAAACCAAGATAGTTGCCGTGATACCCTGCTACAACACGGGACCCATATAGCAGAGGTCCAGGGTATGAGGTGAGTTATTAGCACAGACTAGCATACAGTTCTTACTCCTTTTAGCTGCTCTCAATTCATAGAGCTACTTCCCTTCTTGATGGGAATCCAACACAGTTTAGACAATGCCTAAGTGAGCTTTATAGTAAGCAACTGTTTGTGATAACCCTTCTCTAAGAGATATGTGGGGTTCCCATCCCAGATCTCTTAGTGCCTTAGAATTGTTGAGGCAAGACCGATGTATTTCCCCTTTCCTTGCTTGAGCGTAATGCGGGGTACCCTGATAATCCAATATCTTAGCTAGAGTATCGAACATTTCCTTGTCTGAGGTCTCTATGCCGGTACCAATATTGTAAATGCCTCGTACATTCGCTTGCATAGCGATAAGATTGGCATGGACAACATCAGCTACATATACATAATCACGGGTCTTATCTCCTGAGCCAAAGATAGTAGGCTGTACCCCCTGCAATATCTGCCTAGTAAATACAGGCACAACCCCGGATCCCTCCGTTATTTTTTGCCTAGGACCGTAGACATTGGAATATCTCAATACTACGTAATCTATCTCACATTGAATACTATAGACATGAAGGTAATGCTCGATGGTGTGCTTTGAAACGCCGTACTGTGAGATCGGATTTACGGGGTGTTCTTCATCAACGGGTAGATATTCTGGATCACCGTAGACTGCTCCCCCTGTTGAAGCATAGATTATTTTTTTTACCCCGAAACGGATGGAGTTCAGGATAAGATTTAAGCTTCCTAAGATGTTTTGCTCAGCGTCATGGATAGGATCT
>Ga0265595_1000698_pt1 | contig 28405 bp, 32 predicted proteins | sample saktaG_15_FD_190148 | JGI IMG/M metagenome (GOLD analysis project Ga0265595, IMG submission 190148) | Saline water microbial communities from Sakinaw Lake, British Columbia, Canada - sak_2013_06_06_50m | ecosystem: Environmental > Aquatic > Non-marine Saline and Alkaline > Saline ...
GTTATGGCGTAGTAAAAAAGGACATTGAAAAAGCGGCAAAATTGGCGCATTGTGATGAGTTTATAAAAAACTTGCCACACGGTCTTGATACTTATGTTGGCGAAAGAGGGATAAAATTATCTGGAGGCGAAAGGCAACGAGTGGCAATAGCGCGGGCAATTTTAAAAAACGCTCCAATCTTAATTTTAGACGAAGCAACTTCAAGTTTAGATTCACACTCTGAAATGTTAATTCAAGACGCCTTAAATAATTTAATGCGCGGCAAAACAACAATTGTGATTGCGCACAGGCTGTCGACAATTCAAAAAATGGACAAAATTGTTGTTATAGATAATGGTAAAATTACCGAACAAGGGACACACGAGGAACTATTGAACAAAGAGGGCGGATTGTACGGCAAACTTTGGGAACTGCAAGCTGGCGGATTTTTGAAGACAGATGGGGATATAGACAAAGAAAAAGACAAAGAAAAAGAGGATGATTTTGAAGAAGAGCCTGAGATCGGCGGAGAGCCTCCTCGAGCCAAAACAATTAATTTTTAGTTTTAAGAGTTATGGAAAAACAACGCCCTAGAGTTGGAGTCGGAATAATGATTTTAAATGAGAGGGGTGAGGTTTTGCTTGGGAAAAGGCATGACGACGCAGAAAAGGCCAGCAGCGATTTACATGGAGAAGGTACGTGGACTATGCCTGGCGGAAAATTAGACTTTCAAGAAACTTTGATAGACGGTGTAATCCGCGAAGTTGCCGAAGAAATTGGCGTAAATATTCCAAAAGAAAATTTGGAAGTTCTTTGTGTACAAGACGATATGGTGCCAGATAATCATTATGTGACTATTGGTTTTATATGCAGAGATTTCAAAGAAGAGCCAAGAGTAATGGAGCCAGAAGAAATAACAGAGTGGAAGTGGTATAATTTAAATAGCTTACCCGAAAAATTTTATCCCCCATCGGCTAAAATGATAAAATCTTTTTTAGAAAATAAAATTTATAATTAGAAATATGACAGAAACTAAAAGAAATATTCCAAGGGATGTGTTTTTACATCTTTTAGCGATAGTAACATTATACTGGTCGGCGGTAAGCTTTATAACTTTACTTTGGCAGATAATTAACCATTTTATGCCAGATATTTTAAATTATTATCCTGGCAGTATAACAGAGCCTCTAAGATTTGCTGTAGCATCGTTGATAATTGTTTTTCCTGTTTTTATTTTAACCTCTTGGTATTTAAACAAAATATATAGAAGAGAGTATGCTGTAAGGGAATCAAAAATAAGAAAGTGGCTTTTATATTTAACGCTTTTTGTGGCTTCTATTACAGTAATTGTAGACCTTGTTATTGTTGTTCTAAATCTTTTGGCGGGAGACGCAACCCTAAAATTTATTTTAAAAGCGCTATCTGTGCTTGTGGTGGCGGTTGTAATTTTTGGGTATTATTTAGATGACGTTAGAAAAGAAACACCCGCAAAATCAGCAAAATATTATGCGTGGATTTCAATAGTTATAGTTTTAATTGGAGTTGTTGGCGCGTTCTTTATAATAGGTTCCCCCACCACTGCTAAACTAGCTCAATTTGACCAGCAAAAAATTTCTGATTTGCAGAACACCCAGTACCAGATTGTAAATTATTGGCAAAGCAAAGAAAAGTTGCCCAGCTCTTTAGCCGATTTAAAGGATCCTATCTCCGGATTTATTGTATTTCTTGATCCGCAGTCGGGAGAAGGTTATGAGTACAATATAATAGACGCCCCAAATCTTTCTTTTGAGCTGTGCGCGGTGTTTAATAGAGAGGGCGCCGATCAATATAGCCAAGCTCGGCCAATGGCTGTTCCAGCCAAGGATTTAGCAGCCGATAATTGGCAACACCCTGCTGGCAGATTTTGTTTTGAGCGCACAATAGATAAAGAGCTATACCCCCCATTGAATAAAATAAAATAGTGTTTATCTGTGAATAACTTGTTTAGAAATAGTATAAAACACTGAGGATAAAATGAGTATAGAAATTGGAGTAATTGAAATTGATGACCCAAAATATCCGGAAAGTTTAAAAGAGGCACTAAAAAAACTTATACCCAGTTCGGGCCCCAAAAAATTATATTATAAGGGAAATTGGGAAGAAGATATTTTTAGTAATTGCTTGGCAGTTGTGGGTTCACGGCATTTAACACTTTATGGCAGAAGAGCAACAGAACAGCTGGTAACAGAAATAGCGGCTGCAGGAATTACTATTGTTTCTGGTTTTATGTATGGAGGCGACGAAGCTGCGCATTCTGCGGCTGTAAAATGCGGAGGGCGCACAATTGCTGTTATGCCTTGTGGAATTGATTTAATTCATCCAGCAAACCAAAAAGAGCTTTACCAAAAAATTCTAGATAATAATGGTTTGATTATTTCTGAATATGAAGGCGAAACTCAGCCACAAACTTTTACTTATGTTCAGCGCGATAGAATTGTGGCGGGGCTATCAAAAGCGGTTTTTGTTACAGAGGCTGCATTAAATTCTGGCTCGCTTATTACCGCAAGTTACGCCAAAAAATTTGGTAAAAAGATACTTGCTTTACCCGGTCAAATTACCAGCGAAGTTTCCAAGGGAACTTTAAAATTAATTCGCGAAGGAGCAGAAGCGGTTTCGGAGGCCAATGACATTTTAGGTTTTTACAAGGTTTTAGTAAGTCCAGCTAAGTCAAAATTAACCAAAAGTGTTAAGTCGGACTTAACACCAACTGGCACATTGGAGCAAAAGATTGTCAGTCAGTTAAAAAGAGAATCAATGAATGCCGACGGTATGGCTCGCCTATTTGCAGTTCCGGTTTCCCAGCTTGGCACAACCCTATCTCTTATGCAACTAAAAGGAATTATAAATCAAGACTCTGGCAAATACTACATAAACTAAAGTAATATTATAATCAGGTTAATACTCATTAACCTGATGTAAATGTGATGGGAATAAAAGAGAAAGATTTTTATACAATAACAGAGTTGGCTAAATTGCTGAAAATTAGCAGGGTTTCTGTTTTTAAAAGAGTTAGGCAAGGATCAATTAAGGGTCAAAAAATGGGATATAACTTTATTATTTTTAGAAAAGATTTGGATTTAAATAAATTAAAGTCCATAATAAAACATTAATACTAAAATATGAAGATTTATTACATTGGCTTATCTTGTTTTTTAATTGAAAACGAAAAAGGATTTCGTTTGCTCGTTGACCCATTTAACGATGCGCCTGAGTGGATACTTGGTCCTCATTTTCCAAAGGAATTTCAAGGAAAACTCTTCGGAGCCAATATTGTTTTAATGTCTGAGCCTGACGCCGACCATGCATATGCTCCAGGCGATTGGTTGCAAAACGCCCCCAGCACTAAACCGAATAGTAATCCGTTCCCCAATTTAGATTTACGGGGTACAGTTGTTTATGAATACAATGGAGACGTGAACATAGCCTGGCATTATACAATTGATGGTTTGAGGCTGGCTCATTTTGGTGATAACTCACATATTTTGACTAAAGAGCAGTTAAAAGAAATTGGTACGCCAGATATAATATTTATGTCGCCTCCAAAAACGGAAAACAGACAAGCATTAGATGTGACCAAAAAAAACATCAAGCTTTTGAAGTCGAAATTAATAATTTGGTCTCACCATATTGCTCCACAAAATTTACCGGAAGATGATAATACGGAAAATTTGAGAAAGTTTTTTGCAAATTATTTCAAAAACAATGCAAGTACTAACAAGGGATATAAAGGAGAAAAAAGTTTTATGGAACTTTGTTTTATTCTAGAAAACGCAAGTATTTTAAATAAAGAATATTCGGGTGTCACCGCGAAAGAACCATTCATTGAAATTAACGATAAGCACTTAATAAAAGCAAAAAACAAACCGGTAAGCATACTATTTCGTTCGATGTATGCCGAATAGTCTACTCAGGTTAATGAGTATTAACCTAAAAGATATTTGGAAGTAATTAGAAAACAAAATTTTAAATAATAAAAATATGTTGATTAAAGTGCCGAGTGTGGCAAATTTGGGTTTGCAAACAATAAAGGTTGATATTGAAATTAATTTGGCAAACAAGGGTTTGCCGGGGTTTGAAATTGTTGGCTTGGCCGATAAAGCCGTTGATGAGAGCAAAGAAAGAGTGCGCACTGCCATTGTAAGTTCTGACGTTGATTTTCCTGCAAAGAAAATAACAGTTAATATGGCGCCAGCCGATGTTCCAAAGGAGGGCTCGCATTATGATTTCCCAATTGCTCTTGGGATTTTGAGTAGCGTGCTCGAGTTTCAAATTCCAGAGAAATCTTTGTTTTTAGGTGAGTTGTCATTCGACGGTTCTTTACGCCACACAAAGGGCGCTTTTTTAATGGCACTTTTTGCCAAAGAATTTGGATTTACAAATTTATTTGTGCCAAAAGATTCTGCCAATGAAGCCGCCGCCATAAAAGGAATAAAAGTTTTTCCTGTTGAAAATTTAACACAAGTTTGCGGGTATTTTTTGGGTAAAACAGATATCTTCCCGGTAGTTTATAAAGAAGTTTCAGAAAAAGACCCCTCATCCGTTGAGTTTGATATGAAAGAAGTTTTGGGCCAAGAGCAAGCAAAAAGAGCAATGGAAATTGCGGCCGCCGGCGGACACAATATTATAATGACCGGCTCGCCCGGATCTGGTAAAACAATGTTGGCGCGGGCGTTGCCGGGAATTTTACCTCCGTTAAACGAAGCGGAATCTTTAGAGGTTACAAAGATTTTTTCAGCTTCCGGTGGCATTCCGCCGGGCGGATCTTTAATAACTCGCAGACAGTTTAGGTCACCCCACCACACAGCAAGTTTGGCAGGATTAGTTGGCGGAGGAAGCAAACCGCAACCCGGTGAAATAAGTTTGGCCCACCGCGGGGTTTTGTTTTTAGACGAGTTTAACGAATTCCCAAGGTCAATTATGGAAGCAATGCGTCAGCCGTTAGAAGACGGATATTTAACAATTTCAAGAAGTAAGCAAAGAGTAATTTATCCGGCCGACTTTATGTTGGTTGCCAGTGCAAACCCTTGCCCTTGCGGATATGCAATGCATCCAAAAAAGACTTGCACCTGTAATCCAAATCAAATTGTAAAATATCAAAAAAGAGTTTCGGGTCCTATTTTAGATAGAATTGATTTACATATTTCGGTGATGCCGGTTGATGCCTCAGAATTTTCTGATAACCAAAAAAACTCCGAGTTTTTAGAACCATCGGAAAAAATAAAACAAAGAGTTATTGCCGCCCGCCAGAAACAGGAAGCACGCTTTGCAAATGAGCCCATTCATTCAAACAGTCAAATGAAAAACAGTCACATCAAAAAATATTGCCAGCTTCCAAAAGAGGTGGAACAAATATTAACGCAGGCAGCCGCTAAGTTTCAGCTTTCTGCCAGGTCTTATATGAAGATGATAAAAGTATCGCGAACAATTGCGGATTTAGAGGGTGCCGAAGAAATTGGCATCTCTCATATGGCAGAAGCATTGCAATATAAACCAAAATCACATGAGTTGGCGTAACCCAATTTACAATTAATACAGGTTAACATAACGTTAACCTGAAAAATTATGAACAACGAAATTATACTTAAGCCAAGTTTAGCGCGTTTTATTTTTTGGTTTATTCTATTTGCTATTCTTTCAACTTTAAGTATTCTTATTTTGTTATTTGATAGTCGGCTTGATAGAAAAGTAATGCTCGGAGGAATTTTTGCGCTATTTTCATTGGCGCTCCTTTGGGGTTTAGCTAAAATTTGCCCCACAAAAACGATATTAATAATAAAACAAGAAGGTTTAATTCCAGTATATTTGACCAAAAATAAACAGAATTTAATTACTTGGGATCAAGTAGACTTTATATCAAAATTTAGCCAGAAGCCGTTTCCTTTTAACAAAGGGATGTTTTTGATGGGGCTTTTGGGCCAACATACTGACTATTTGGCAATTTACTTAAAGCGTGCAGAGCCGGGAACTGATAATAAATGGAAAGATGAATACAAAACAAGTTATGGTGCTGGCAGACTTTATGAACTCGTCTCGAGAGCCATAAAGGGACAAAAAAACGACCTCTATATTCCCTCAAATTATTTTTCTATAAAAATAGATAAAATTCTTGAAATTTTACGTCAATTTACAGACAAGGTAAGATAAAATATGAATGAAAGTAATATTGAGAAAAACTTTTATACGGTGAGTGAATTGGCTGGGTTGCTGAGAATCAGCAGGATTTCTGTTTTTAAGCGGGTGAGGCAAGGTTCCATAAAAGGCCAAAAATTAGGCCGTAATTTTATTATTCTCAAAAAAGATATCGACATAAAGAAACTATTATCTATAATAAAACACAATTAAGAGGCGGTCAGGTTAACATTACGTTAACCTAAAAAGTATGGCGGAGCATAATTATGTGGGGAAAATTGGGGAGGATTTAGCGCGGAAGTATTTGGAGAAAAATGGGTATAAGATTTTAGAACAAAATTACAGGACAAAATATGCTGAGATTGATTTGGTTGCCGAAAAGTCAGACAGTTTTCTGGGAAAAAAGAAATTAGTTTTTGTGGAGGTGCGAACAAAAGTTGGTGAGAATTTTGGTAGCCCCGAAGACACAATAAACAAGCAAAAACTTTGGAAAGTTCTGCAAAGCGCAAGAAGTTATTCGGCATTTAAAAGGTGGCAAGGCTCAGAGCGCATTGACGCTATTTGCATTGTTTTGAAAAATGATTATTCTGTGGGCCGCCTCACCCACCACGAAAACATTGTTTCTTGATTGTGTCAGCTAAGGATTATAGAATGTATTAATATGAAAAACAATTTTCTTCATAGCGCGTTCTCCTTTTTTAAAACCTTTATTGTTTACAGGATTTTAGGTTATTTTGAGTATCTGCTTTTATTCGGAACTGTATTTGTTGGATTGATGTTTCTTGTTGTCTCGGTTGCTGTTATAAGTAATCACAACTCGGAGTTTTCGCAAAAATCCGGTGCAGTTATTTTGTGGCTGGTAAATTTTTTTCACATAACATCAGCCAATGGTTTCATTGGGACGCTGATAGGTCTAGTTTTAGTAATTTGTCCACTTTTCGGATATTTATTGTCATTCATTTTCCGCAAAGTCCACGGAAAGTTTGGTCATGGATATGTGATTTTGTTTATAGAAATATTTTACGTGTTCTTAATAACCATAGACTATATTTTATTTTCCACTTACAAAGAAAATTTTGGCTTCGCCGGATTTTTTGCGTATTTTATAGCATCACTTTTTGGATTGCTCTTGTATTTATTATCTGGCATGTGTGGCGAACTAAAGACCAAGTTAAAAGAGAATATTATTGCTGGTTGACAGAGGGTTTTTGTTTTGGTAAACTGATTTAAAGATAAGAAAGATTATTTGTCCGTCTGACCACGGGCATATTTTTTTCTCGCGACCATCATTGGAAAATATATAAAATAGGAGGTTGTAAAAAATAATAGCGCTCGGCAACAACCTTTTCTCGGCTCCGGGTCCTCTCTTTCAGGGGAGCCTGCCATCGCCTCGAAAAGTTTATTGCCTCGCTTTAAACACACGATTTATGGACATAAAAAGTTTTAAGGGAGCATTGGCTCAAATAGCAGAGGAAAGGGGCATTTCGCCAGAGAGAGTTATAGAAACTATTGAGGCGGCAATTGCCACGGCCTATAAAAAGGACTACGGAGAGAAAGGTCAAAAAATAAAGGCAAAGTTTAACCCGGTATCGGGCGATGTTATGTTTTGGCAGATAAAATTAGTTGTTGATGAAACAATGCTTTACACAGATGAAGAAGTTGAGGAAATGAAGGAAAACAAGACAATGCCTCAGGAAGAATCTTCTTACAGGCCTATGGGGCACTCCGCCTCTGAGGGCGAAACCGAAGCCCCAAAAAAGTATGTTTTCAATCCTGAAAAACATATAATGTTAGAGGACGCTAAAAAAGATTATCCTAAAATAAAAGTTGGTGAAGAAATTGAAATTCCTTTAATTTCTAAACAAGACTACGGAAGAATTGCTGCACAAACCGCAAAGCAAGTTATTTTGCAGAAAATAAGAGAGGCGGAAAAAGAAACAATATCTGCTGAATACAGATCAAAGGAAGGAGAAATTGTTTCAGGTGTTGTGCAAAGAATAGAGGGTCACACAATTTTTGTTGATATTGGAAAAACCCTTGGTCTTTTAAATAGAGAAGAGCAAATTCAGGGTGAATTTTACAGACCAGGACAGAGACTAAAATTCTATATTTTAAAAGTTGAGGACACTCCAAAGGGTTCTGTTGTAATGCTTTCAAGAGCTTATCCTAAATTAATCTCAAAACTTTTTGAATTAGAAGTTCCTGAAATCGCCTCGGGAGTTGTTGTTATAAAAGCAATTGCCAGAGAGGCTGGTTTTAGAACAAAAATTGCGGTTGTCTCAAATGAAGAAGGAGTTGATCCTATTGGAGCTTGCGTTGGCCAAAGGGGCACAAGAATAATGGCTGTGATTAACGAGCTTGGAGGAGAAAAAATTGATGTGATACAATGGGAAGAAAAGCCTGAAAAATTTATTGCTCAAGCCCTAGCTCCTGCTAAAATTACAGGAGTCAAAGCAGAAGATAAAAACACTGCAACCGTTTTTGTGCCAGATGATCAACTATCGTTGGCAATCGGTAAAGAGGGTAGAAATGTAAGATTGGCAGCCCAATTAACCGGTTGGAAAATAGACATAAAAAACAGCGGGAAATCTTCCGAAGAAGAGGGAGAAGAGGGTGAAACTGTTTCCACAGAAGAAGCAAAGGATGAAAAGAAAGAAGAAAAGCCAAAAAAAGAAAAGAAAGCCAAAAAAGCTAAAAAAGAACCCGCCTCCGCCGAAAGCTCCGGCGAGGCAAAGGAAGTTGAGGAGAAGGAGGAATCAAAAGAATAAAAAAGTAATTATAATTAAATATAATTAATTAAAAAGAAAAAATATGAGTCTCATATATTTTCCGATTTTCGTTTCGTTGTTTGCAATTGCGTTTGTGTATTATTTGGTAATGCAAATTAAAAAAGCGCCGGTTGCAGGAGATAAGGCCATTGCTATAACCGCCGCAATTCAGGAAGGGGCAATGTCTTACTTAAAGAGACAGTATAAAACAATTAGCATAGTTGGATTTATTTTATTTATTCTTTTGTTTTTTCTAGGCTGGAAAATTGCCATTGGATTTTTAATTGGATCTGTTTTGTCGGGAGTTTCAGGGTTTATTGGAATGATTGTTTCTACACAAGCAAACACAAGGGTTGCTAAAGCTGCCGAAAAAGGAATGGCAAGAGCCTTGGACATTTCTTTTAAAGGAGGATTAATTACAGGATTAATGGTTGTTTCCCTAGGACTACTTGCAGTGTCTGCATATTATTGGTTAACAGAAGACTTTCAGGGGCTATTGGGCTTGGGTTTTGGAGCTTCTTTAATTTCTGTCTTTGCCAGAATTGGTGGAGGTATTTATACTAAAGCTGCCGACGTGGGAGCAGACTTAGTTGGAAAAGTGGAAAAAGGAATTCCCGAGGACGACCCAAGAAACCCTGCCGTTATTGCAGACCAAGTTGGAGACAACGTTGGAGATTGCGCAGGCATGGCAGCTGACATTTTTGAAACATACGCGGTAACAACAGTTGCCACAATGATTTTGGGAAATTTACTTTTTCCACAAAGTCCTCAATTTGTTTTGCTTCCATTAATTTTAGGAAGCGTTTCAATTTTAACTTCTATTATAGGAAGCTTCTTTGTAAAACTTGGAAAGAAACAAAGCATAATGGGAGCAATGTATAAAGGATTGGCTGCCGCTGTAGTTTTGTCGGCAATTGCCTTTTATCCAATAATTACAAAGTTAATGGCCGGACAAGCGGTTTCTGCTGTAAATCTTTATTTATCAACACTGGTTGGTTTGGTAATCGCAGTTGGAATGTTTGTTATTACAGAGTACTATACATCAAAAAGTTATGGCCCGGTAAAATCAATTGCCAAGGCTTCAGAAACAGGCCACGCCACAAATATTATAAGAGGAATTGGGTTGGGAATGCAGTCAACAGCTTTGCCAGTTTTGTTAATTGCAATTGGAACAATTATCAGCTTTCAGCTTTCAGGAATTTATGGAGTAGCTCTTGCAGTAATGGCAATGCTTTCTATTTCTGGAATTGTTGTTGGAGTTGATGCATACGGCCCAATTACAGACAACGCAGGTGGAATTGCGGAAATGTCGGGAATGCCAGAAAGCGTAAGAAACATTACAGACGCCTTAGACGCAGTTGGAAACACAACAAAAGCAGTTACAAAAGGATATGCAATTGCTTCCGCAGGATTAGCTGCATTAGTTTTGTTTTCGGCATATTCGCAAGAAGCCAGCGTTTCGGGAGTTATAAACTTCTCGTTGGATAACTCAAACGTTATTGCAGGACTTTTAATTGGAGGACTTCTCCCCTACTTGTTTGCTTCATTCTTAATGGGAGCAGTTGGAAAGACAGCTGGAAAAGTTGTTGAAGAAGTAAGAAGACAATTTAAAAACATTGCAGGCTTAATGGAAGGAACAGGAAAACCAGAATATGGAAAGTGTGTAGACATAGTTACAAAGGCCGCCATCAAAGAAATGATGTTGCCAGCTTTAATTCCAATTGCCGCCCCAATACTTGTAGGATTTATTTTGGGTCCAGAAGCTTTGGGAGGTTTGCTTATTGGTTCAATTATCACAGGAATCTTTGTTGGAGTTTCAATGACAACAGGTGGAGCCGCTTGGGATAACGCCAAAAAGTATATTGAAGGTGGAGCGCATGGAGGCAAAGGAGGCGAAGCCCACAAAGCCGCTGTCACCGGTGACACCGTCGGAGATCCTTACAAGGATACGGCTGGACCCGCCATAAATCCTATGATCAAGGTTCTAAATATAGTGGCACTTCTCATTGTTGCGTTCTTAGTATAATTATCGGCAAAAGAAACGCCCCGTACTAGGCAAAGCCTAGTACGGGGCGTTTAAATTGCAATAAAAAAGCCCGATGACGCTAAGTCATGAGGCTCGGTTTCCCCCACTAGGTGGGCTCTTAGGGACCTGTTTGTCGCCAAATTTGGCGAAGAGCAAGGATTAGTCCGGTGCCTGCAGCAAGCAATATTACTGCGTGCCACAAAAGGCCTTGTAAGATAGGCTCCCGTGGAATGTGCTTCCCGCATATGCCCAGGATGATGCCGAACAAAAGAGTGAATAGATAGGTTAGCCAGAACTTCCTTACGCTTTCCAAAAGCGCCTTCACAAACCTTTTCATGGTTTTCTCCTTTAGTTAGGTGTTCGATAGTATAAGGTGCTACATTGATACAATACTTCCGCAATGCTATTTTGTCAACGCTAAGCCTCTTGATTTTTTCAAAAAATAGGCTCAAAGTTAAGTTAAATTATTAAATTTGCAAAATATGAACAATAACCCATTACTATTGATTTTACCTATATTTCTTTTCGTCTTAGGAATTTTGGAAATAATCTTTGCGGATAAATTTGCGTCATTTTATAAGAAGACCGCGAAGCATGAATGGAGGCCTACGGCAAAACCGATGCCTGAGTCGCACTATTCCCCTGGCTTGGTTCGGGGAATTGGTATCGGAATAATTATTTTTTCCATTCTTGTGGCGACTATTATCGTCGTAGGTTAGGAAATAAACGAGATTAAAATTAGTTAACTACGCAAGGTGTTCAGCAAAAAAATTAACAAAAGGCATCGTCGCAACAAGTTGCGACGTAAGTGTTATTTGCAAAGCTACGCTATGCAAATGCCCTTAGCCTCGCTCGCAGACCCGAAAAATAAATTTATGGAGGAAAGTCTACCACTTGGAAAGTACAAACATTATAAGGGGAAAATGTATGAAGTTATTGGAGTGGCTAAGCACAGCGAAACCCCAGAAGAACTAGGGGTTTACCACGCGTTAGATGATAGGAAAGATTTGTGGGTTAGACCTGTAAAAATGTTTTTGGAGGAAGTTGAGGTGGATGGCAAAAAAGTCAGAAGATTTGAGTTTATTAAATAAAATAAATTTATGAAAATCTATTTAAATACCGAAAAGAGAGCAAGCCGATTGGAACTGGCAAGGGTCTTGACATGGATGCATATTATGATAATCTTAACTTAGAAACGCCCCAGCCAGCCGCAAGGCCCGCTGGGGTTTCTGTTTATATGGAAAACATACTTTTTATAGATGGTCGTAATTTTATAGGGAAAATTGAATCTGTTTTTAAATCAAATGGCAAAAAAGATGCCGACTTGTCTCAGTATAATTTTATTGGTCTTCTAAATAAGGTTTTATCCGGGGTCGAAGTGGATAGAAAATTGTTTTACATTAGTAAACTGGTTGTACACGAGAGAACAAAAGAAAAATCAAAAGAACTTATAGAAAAACAAAGAAATCTTATAAATAGTCTCGGGGAGCAAGGGTTTGATATTATATTTGCGGGACGAGTTAGGGGGAATATGGGAAGGTGTCCAAAAGGGCATGAAGTGTTAGTTTTTAAAGAAAAAGGTGTTGATGTTAGGCTCGCCGTTGATATGGTTACAGCGGCTTGTGAAAATAAATTAAAACTAGCTATTGTCGGGAGTTCAGACTCTGATTTACAGCCGGCTATAAGGGAGCTAAAAAATAGAAACATCGAAAGAATTTATCTTGGATTTGAGGATGACCCCAATAGGGGATTAACATTTACTACTAATCGGACTATTCTTATTAGAAACTCTGAGGTGTTAGAATTTTTAGGCAAAACTTTGTTCGAAAAATAACCCGCCAAAAATCTGTGGATAATTGGGCGGTCAAGAATTTATGGAGTGTAGAAAAGAGAAAAATTTAAAGGATTGTCCGTGCACATACAAAGGGTGCCCTAGGAAAGGGATTTGTTGTGAGTGCATAAAATATCACAGGGAGAATGATGAGTTGCCCGCGTGCTATTTTTCGCCTGATGTGGAAAAAACTTTTGACAGGTCAATAGAAAATTTTATAAAAACAAAGAAATAAAATTATGAAATCAAATGTTTTTATCTTTCATGGGACCGAGGGTTCCCCTGAAGAAAATTGGTTTCCGTGGATGAAAGAAAAATTAGAAGCCGAGGGGTGCAAGGTAATTGTTCCGCAGTTTCCCTCTCCGCCAGTTGTGCCGGCTAAAATATCCGAATGGTTTGACGTGCTCAAAAATTACGAAAAGGATATAACCGAAAATACAATTTTAATTGGGCATAGCTTGGGAGGAATTTTTACTTTGCGCGTTTTGGAAAAATTAAATCACTCTGTAAAAGCAGCGGTTTTTGTTGGTACGCCGATAGGCGTGAGGCCGATTTTAAATTACGAAAGAGATAATAGCTTTAGCGGATTTGATTTTGATTGGGAAAAGATAAAGGGTAAAACTAAAAATTTTATAGTTTTCCAGTCTGACACAGACCCCTATGTTGGGCTTGGTAACGGAGAACAGCTGGCAAAAAATTTGGGTGTTGAGTTGAGTTTTGTACCAGACGCCGGACACTTCAACAAAAAAGCCGGTTATACCCAATTCCCCGAACTGTTAGAAAAACTAAAACCATTACTGTAAAAAATAAATTTATGGCAGTTATAAAAAAGAAAATTTGGCCGGAGTATTTTGAGCTTGTGGCATCAGGCAAGAAGAATTTTGAGTTAAGATTAAATGATTTTGAAGTAAATGAAGGCGACGTTTTAGTTTTAGAAGAATGGGACCCAAAAACAAAACAATACACCGGCCGAAAAATTGAAAAAACCATAGAGTATGTTTTAAAGTTCAGCTTAGATGATTTTGGCCAGCAAAAAGAAATTGAGGAAAAAGGCATGCAAGTAATTCAATTTGTAAAATAATTAACGCGGGTGAATAATGAGTTCAGCGTAAATTAGACCCCATAGGTATAGATATATCTGGGTCCAATTTCCGAAGCAAGTCTGCTCGCCTCGCTCGCAGACCCGAAATAAATTTATGGAACACGTTTTTAAGCTCCCAAAAGAATACTCGTTTGAAAAAGTTGGCATAAAAGGCAAAACTTTTGAAACCCAATCATTGAGCGATAAGGTTGAGTTTAATATAATTGAAACAGAAACAGGACACGAAACAAAAATTATAGAGAAAGAATGCACGTTTTCCTATTTTATATTAGATGGCGAAGGAAGCTTTGAGATAGATGACAAAATAGAAAAATGTGAAAAAGGAGACTTGGTTTTAATACCAAACAACACTCCTTTTATATACAAAGGCAAAATGAAATTATTATTAGTCACCGTTCCCGCTTGGTCTCCAGAGCAAGAAGAAACATTAAACTAAAAATATGGTTATAGATATTGAGTTAACTTTGAATAGATTTGGTTTTGGGAAAATAGCTGAAAATAAGTTTCAGTTTTTATGGCTAAGGTTTTCCAAATGGAATATTCCTGGTAAACACTCAATTTCATTCGAAATAAATTGGAGGGCGAAAGATAAAAATTAAATAAGCGATAGATGAGGTATCCAGCGAAAATCAGGCCGAGATGTATTCGACATATCATAGCCTAATTTTCGAGGCAACCTTGTTCGCCTCGCTCACAAGGCCGTGGAAGGAGAACCAACAGAAAAAGAACCCGAGGTAACTTTTGAGCACGATTGCCCAATTGAAGAAATTGCTGATTTTCTATCCGAGGACAGCGTTAACGAAAAAGATAATCGCATAAAACACACTCCAAAAGAAGCCGAAGAAAGAGTAAAAGGTTTTCGCGAAAAACCCAATGTTACCGAGCTTATTTTAAGAAAAGACGGAGAACTGGTTGGTTGCGCATTTTCATACGAACAAGATGAACAAGGGCTTAAAGAAAAGGTTCCTTGCGCTGAATTTTTTAACACAGACAAGGACAGGGTTTTTGAAATAAAAGGGGTCCATATTAAGTCTCAACACAGAGGTGAGGGACTCGGACAAGTAATAATGGAAAAGCTGATGGCAGATACAAAACAGAAAGGTGCAACCAAGTTAGTTCTTTCAACATTCTTCGAAGAAGATAATCCTGCTAGAAGGCTATATGAGAAACTTGGTTTTAAAGAAGTGGCGTCGAAACAAGATCCGCACAATTTTTATATGCAATACGAATACCCGGAAGAAAAATAAAAATTTTTAATATAAATTTATGGAAGATATTGAAATTGAGATACAAGTTAAAATTGAGAATGCAAAACTTTTGCTGGAGTTCTTGGAAAAGAACGCCAAATTTAAATATGAGAATCGTCAGGTAGATGAATATTTTTCTCCCGCGCATCGGGATTTTACATCGTTGCGACCAATTAAAGAATGGTTAAGATTAAGAAACTCTGACGGTAAATATTCTGTGACCTATAAAAGTTTTTACTATGACAGCGACGGCAAAAGCACGCACGCTGACGAGTACGAACTTTCAATTGATAAAATTGATCAGATGAAAAAAATATTTGGCGCGCTAGATTTTAAGAGTGTAACCACGGTTAATAAAGCGAGAAAAGCCTGGAATTATAAAGATTGGGAGATTGTTATGGATAATATAGAGGGGCTTGGGGATTTTGTTGAAATAGAATACAAGGGCAATGGAAATGTTGACCCCAAAGAAACAACTTCTGAAATGGTAAAATTTTTAAAGGATATTGGTTGCGGAAAAGTTGAAAGAAATTATGTTGGCTACCCATTTCAACTGATGTTTCCTGAAGAAGTAAAATTTGAAGAACAGTAAAAATTTTTAACGCCCATCCCCGGCAAACAAACGCCCCGTACTAGGAAAAGCCTAGTATGGGGCGTTTTAGTTGTAACCCCGCACCAATTTCAGCAAGGTTCTAATATAACAAATGATTGTACGCGAAGCGCCTTCGGCTGTCTCTGAGATGGTCTGATTTTTTTTGATAAAATTGGTGAAAGGGTTTCGCGACGGTAAGGCATTTATATTCCGTCGCTCAATAAAAAAAGCCCGGCGGTGATTCGTCGGGTTTTGGCTTATTGTCGGCTGAAAGTTTTTGTTACCAAGAACATAAGCCCTGCGAGGCTTTTCTCCTGGCTAGTTTGCCGAGGCTTTTAGCATCTTTTCTTGCATTTCTTTCAGCGGCGACGAGCGCATCGCGCATCGGTTTGGGCACTCCCACCATTCTTGCGCGGGGGTCTTTGCTCCCCTTGCCCGTCTTATTGTCGCGGGCAAAGGACCAACTACTTGTTTCTTTCATAAAACGTCTCCTTTGGGTTTGAGGTTCAAAATTTTAAAGTGCTAGTTTAGCGTCGCCTGTCGAGGCGAGCTATCACAAGGCCCAGAATGAATCCTACGGGCACAAGAAGTATCAATTTCCAACACCAGCCATACCATTGGAAAGAGCCAAGATATACGCAGGTTATAACCCACACACCGATGGGGAAACAAATCGCCACCAGAATAGCAAACAGGACGTCCGTGATCCAATCCATAGTCTTTCTCCATAAAGTGGCCAAACGGTTTGGAAGAACTTGTTTGTATGTTATTTAAATATGAACAGTTTGTCAACGGTAAAAGACGATTTCAACGGGGTTGATTTTTTGCCAGAAAAAGTATAAACTAGACAATATTATTCATAATACCCAACATACATATGGAAGTTAAACAAAAAAAGTTAGAAAAATCACAAATTGAGTTGGAGTTTGAAATTACGGCTGAGGAATTTAATGAGCATTTTAATCACGCAGTAGAGCATTTAAAACACCATGTTAAGGTGGATGGATTTCGCGAGGGAAAAGCTCCCGCAAACATGGTTGAGGAAAAGTTAAAACCAGAGGCGCTTTTGATGGAGGCTGGAGATCATGCCGTTCAGCACACTTATACAGATTATATAAAGGAAAATAAGCTGGAGCCAGTTGGGCAACCGGAGGTTTCAATTGTAAAAATTGCAAAAGGAAACCCGTTTGTATTTAAGGCAATAATAACGGTTTTGCCGGATGTTAAATTGCCAGACTACAAAGAAATTGCGAAAGCGGTAAAGGGACAAGAAATTTCTGTGACAGAAGAAGAGGTACAGGATTCTATAAATTATCTGCAGAAAACCAGGGCTAAGTTTACCTTAAAAAATGACGCTGCCGAAAAGGGTGATTTTGTAGAGATAAAGTACAGCAGTAAAGACATTGAAAACAATAAAGAAATAGATGATAAGTTTGTTTTAGGAGAAGCCGGATTTATGAAGGGCTTTGAGGAAGGAGTTATGGGAATGAAGGCTAATGAAGAAAAAGAAATTACCGTAAAATTTTCTGATGAACTGCCAAGAAAAGATATTGCAGGGAAAGAAAGCGTTTTTAAAATTAAAATGATTTCGGTTCAAAAAATGGAACTGCCAGAAATTAATGATGATTTTGCGAAACAGCTGGGTGCGTTTGAAACAGTTGTTGCTCTAAAATCAAGTATGAAGGAAGGAATTACTTTAGAAAAAACTGAAGAAGAAAAACAAAGAAAAAGAGGAAAGATTTTGGAACAAATTGCCGAGAAATCAGAATTTGAAATTCCTATGGCTATGGCCGAATATGAGAAAGAGCGATTACTGGAAGATTTGAAAAACAGAGTCACCAACTCTGCCAAGATTAGTTTTGAGGAGTATTTAGCTTCTGTAAAACAAACAAAAGACCAAATAAGGCAGACCTATCAAAAAGAAGCTGAAAAAAGATTGAGAGGATTCTTGGTTTTGAGGGAATTAGGTAAAGAGGAAAAAGTAGAGGTTTCTGACAAAGAAGTAGAGGAAGAAGTTGCGAAATCGGTAAAAAATTACTCAAAAGAACAATTAGCCAAAATTGACATAAACGAGCTAAAAGAGTATACTAAAGGTGTAATTCATAATGAGAAAATTTTTCAAATTCTTGAAAAATTGTCACAAGAATAACAAAAATTAAATGCCAATAGTACCAACTATTGTAGAAAGAAGTCAGCGCGGTGAGCGCGCATACGATATATTTTCGAGGCTTTTAGAAGAGCGCATTATTTTTCTTGCGGGTCCGGTTAGCGATATGAATGCAAATTTAGTTATCGCTCAGATGCTTTATTTAGTGTCAAAGGACTCAAAGAGAGACATAAAGCTTTACATAAATAGCCCAGGAGGTTCAGTTACAGCAGGTTTAGCTATATACGACACAATGCAGTATTTGAAATGCCCAGTTTCTACCATTTGCATAGGGCTTACAGCCTCAATGGCAGCAGTTATTTTGTCAGCGGGAACAAAGGGTAAAAGATTTGCCCTTCCTAATGCCGAGATACTTTTGCACCAGGTGGCAGGAGGTATGCAGGGGCAAGCAACAGACATAGAAATCACTGCAAAACAGATTGTGAAAATGAAGGAAAAATTGAATGAGATTCTGGCTAAACACACAGGACAACCACTGTCTAAGGTGGAGAAAGACACCGATAGAGATTTTTATTTAACTCCAGCGGAAGCAAAGAAATACGGATTGATTGACGAAGTTATTGGAGGCAAATAGAAATTGTTGTTGTAACAAGAAAATGTATTTTGTGCGTACTCACCGACGAGGTGAGTTTTTTTATAAATATTATAAAGCGATAGAATAAAATGCTTAGCGTCCCCCACTCAGAGGGTCCGAGGCAATCTTATTTGCATCGCTCACAAGACCGTGAATCAAATTATTATTTATGTGGTAGGTGGCGCGATTATTTTAATAATCGGAGCCGTCATCGGATATTATATCCGGCAAGGCATAGCTAAAAAAAGGGCAGGAACTCTTGAGGCAAAGCTTCAGAAAAGGGTAATAGATACAAAAGAAGAGACCACAACAATGGTCAAGAATGCAGAGAAAAAATCTGCTGAAATTATAGAAAGTGCGCAAAAAGATGTTGATGAAAGAAGAAGAGAATTCTTAAAGGCTCAGCAACTTTTATTAGATAGGGAGAGCTTGCTAACAACCAGGATTGCTTCTTTTGAGGAAAAAGAAAAAGAGATTCAAGATAAGGCAGAAAAGCTAAAAACCGTAAAAGAAACATTAGACCAGTTGAGGCTTGAAACAGAAACCAAGTTAGAAAAAGTGGCATCTCTTTCAAGAGAAGATGCTAAAAAAGAATTATTGGCGCTTGTTGAGGTGGAAAACGAGACGGAGATTTTAGAAAGGATGAGAAGGTTGGAGGAAGGAAACCAGGAAAAGTTACAAACAAAAGCCAAAGAAATTGTTACAATAGCAATTCAGAAGTGTGCTGTTTCTCAAGCTCAAGAGCTTACAACAACAACGGTTATACTTGCTAATGAAGAGCTAAAGGGCAGGATTATAGGAAAAGAAGGCAGGAATATTAGAGCGTTTGAAAAACTAACTGGTGTTGAGCTTATTGTGGATGAAACTCCCGAGTCAGTTGTTATCTCAGGATTTAATCCAATTAGAAGGCAGATAGCAAAAGTTACTTTAGATAAACTAATTGCTGATGGCAGAATTCAGCCGGCAAAAATTGAAGAAAAATATGAAGAAGCAAAAACGGAAATTTCTGTAAAAATAAAAGAAGCAGGAGACAAAGCGGCTTACGAGGTTGGAGTTATTGGACTAAATGAGAAATTGGTCCAAATTTTAGGCAGATTATATTACAGGACCAGTTACGGCCAAAATGCCCTTCTACACTCAATGGAAGTAGCCCTAATCGCAGAAACGATTGCAGAAGAATTGGGCGTTAACAGTCAGATAGCGAAAAGAGCGGGCTTATTGCACGACATTGGAAAGGCTATTGACCAACAGATACAAGGTTCTCATATAGAAATTGGAATTAAGATATTGGAAAAGTTTGGTGAATCAGAAGCAGTTATAAAAGCTATGAGGTCTCATCATGGGGATTATCCTGTAGAATCATTGGAGGCTACTATTATAACAGCCGCTGACGCCATCTCAAGCGCAAGGCCGGGTGCCAGAAAGGATACCATGGAGAATTACCTGCAAAGATTGAAAGACTTAGAAGATATTGCAAACAAATTCGAGGGGGTTGAAAAGACATATGCTATTCAAGCTGGTAGAGAAATTCGAGTGTTTGTGAAATCAGATAGGGTTGATGATTTGGGGGCTACAAAGATAGCCAAGGCTATAGCAGCAGAGATAGAAGAAGAGCTAAAATATCCTGGAGAAATTAAAGTTGTAGTTATCCGCGAAAATAGAGTGATAGAATATGCGCGCTAGTTCGGCAACAAACTTTTTTTTCGTCTGCTGGTAACCCCCTTTGTCCTGCTGGACAAGTGGACCAGGGCCTACAAAAAGTTTATTGCCTCACTTACTAAAAAACCGTTCCAGAAAGGGCGGTTTTTGATTTATTCGTCGAGTTCGTCCAATTCATTTTTTATCTCTTTATATTTTGCCCATTTCATCTCAATGATCGCCAAGGTGCCTTCATAATCACCTTCTTGACTTTGTCCTCTTCCAACCGTTTCTGCCACTTTTCCAAGTAATAACTCTATTTCATCCTGGATTTCCGATAATTTTTCGCGGGTAGAATTAATTTCTGATGATATTGCGGCAGAAGAATCAATCTTGGCATCTATATCAATCTCGGATTTTTCAATACCGGTAAGTTCAGTTTGCTGGTTTTTTATTTTTTCCTCTAAGTCTTTCTCTTGCCTAATTAGTTGGTCCACTTTCTTTTCTAATGAGTAGACTTCATTAAGAGATCCAGCAGCTTCACCATAATCTTTTTCAGAAACCGCGAAGAAATCTTGAATATCCTTCATAACAGATTGCAGTTCTTGTTGTAGTCGCTCTCTTTTTTGATGCGAGTCTTCATATCCGCCCTCAGTATTTATTGGCATAATCTTAATTTAGGTTATTTTTTTAAATAAAATGTGTGATGGTGAATATAAATAACGTGCCCAGGACCGTTAAGCCCATTAATTTATACGAACTGTGTTCTGAATGAGCTTCGGGCAAAATGTCTGAAGCTCCAATGTAAAGTAAAAATCCCGCAAAGAAACCCAAATATAAGACCAAAAAATAGGCCGGAAGCGTAAAAAACAATGTTGATAGTGCCCCCAAAATAGGTGTTATCGCGACCAAAAGCAAAAGCATTTTAGATTTTTTATCACTGTTTTTATGGTTTAGCATTAAGGTTACCGTGTTCATCCCGTCTGTGAAGTCGTGAGAAATGACAGCAATTGCAACTAGTAAACCTACGGTGGGGCTGACCTGGAAGCCGAGCCCTATACCAACGCCGTCCATAAAACTGTGGCCGGCCAAAGCTAGAGCTGAGGCAACCCCTATTTGTGGATGTTTATGGTGGGCAAAGCATTCTTCATTGTGGCAGTGCTGTATTAATATGCTCTTTTCTAATATATGAAAGATTAGAAATCCGCAAATTAAGGCAATCATAACCCCAGTGGGACTAAAATTATTAACTCCTATCTGCTCAATAATCTCAGGAAAAATATCGAAGGCCACCACTCCGAGTAAAACGCCGGCAGCAAAAGCCATAATATAGTGAAGTTTATTTTTAAATCTAATAGCGAAAAGACCGCCTAAAAGCGTTGAAAGAAAAGTTGCTGCTGAAAAAATGATAGCTAATATTTGCATATTATTATTCTAACTGTTTTTGACCAAAGAGTCCAAGATATTCTTAATTGTTTCAGACTCCTTGACGGTTATATCTCTTGGTATGGAAAGTGATATTTTTTGTCCATTTTGGGAAGATATTTCTATCTTGTGAAAGTTTTCCACAGGGGTGTTGATACGGTTAGATAAAATTATGCTCTTTTTATCCGGCTTATCTTCCATAGCTGTCGGGGCTACGGGCTCTCTTTTTTTTACAATCCAGCCCTGTATTTTACTGGGCTCTGCGCCATATTTTTTATAGTCTTTTATAACTTTGAGCAGGCGGGCCTTGTAGGTATTTAGTGAAGCTATGCCCTTGTCTTTATTAGCAATCACTAAACTTCGAAATATTTCCCCCATACTATCTTCAACCATATCTATCGACTTAAGCTCTTCTGCGTTTAATTCCTTCTCAAAAATCTTTACGGCAGACTTTAAGTTATTTGCCGTGCTGTCTGCATATTTTTTATTGGCCCTGGCAAAGTCTATAAAATCGTATAATTGGATAAATTTATCTTGCATATCATTAATGTTTATCTTTATTTATCCTATTTTATCATAACAAGGATAAAAGAAAAGCCACTTTTGGAAAAGTGGCCTTTCTGTTTGAGCGGGTAAGGAGAGTCCGCTTCCGCTAGAACTCGTCGCTCGCAGAGCTCACTCTTTCAAAACCCACGGTTTTGAATAATTTCCTACACGGGGAGATACCCAATCTCCCCGACCCCCTCTTTGGAGTTCGACTTCCAGTTTAGAGATTAAAAAACAGCCCAAATAAATTGGACCGTTTTTTTAATCTCTGAGCGGGTAAGGAGAGTCGAACTCCTCTCATTAGCTTGGAAAGCTAAGGTAATACCGATATACGATACCCGCCTACGCTTGCGAGCTTCGACGAGGCAAGGCCCGCCAAAACTATGTGTCGGGGCGCTGAGAATCGAACTCAGACCAAACGCTCCCAAAGCGTTTATACTACCACTATACGACGCCCCGATATATTGTAGATTATATGCTAAAGTTTTGTTATTGTCAAAGGGAAAAAATTGTGATAGTATTTTAGTATAAATGCCCTCGTAGTTCAATGGATAGAATAGGATCCTTCTAAGATCTAGATGTTGGTTCGATTCCAACCGAGGGCACACTTCGACAAACTCAGTGCAGGCAAAAGAGTTAAAAAAGTCTTGGCGGCTATGGTGTAGTAGTAACACAACGCTCTGTGGCAGCGTTATCACGGGTGCAAATCCCGTTAGTCGCCCAAAAGCAAAAACCGCTTTCAACAAGGGCGGTTTTTTGTTAGAATAAAGAATATTATTAGAAAAGTAAGGTGTTCAACGTAAATTAGACCCTATAGGTATAAATATATCTGGGTCTAATTTCCGAAGCAATCGTGTTCGCCTTGCTTACACGACCGTGGCAAAAGGATTTTGTTCAAATATAGAAAAAGATACGTTAGAGAACGAAAATTTTAGGAAAGTGCTTTATACAGGAAAGCACAGTCAATTAGTTTTAATGTCGCTGGCTCCAAATGAGGAAATTGGAATGGAGGTGCACGAAGAAAACGACCAATTTTTTAGGTTTGAAAAAGGGCAGGGCAAGTGCATTATTGATGGGAACGAATATGAGGTTAAGGATGGCTCAGCTGTAATTGTGCCATCTGGTGCTCAACACAACGTGATTAACACATCTGCGACAGAAAGATTGAACATGTACACAATTTATTCTCCGGCTCATCACCAAGATGGAGTTGTGAGAAAAACCAAAGCTGAAGCAGAGGCAGATGGTCCAGAGTTTGACGGGAAAACAACAGAATAAAGCTATTAAAATACTGACATACTAGAGTATATGTTTTTAAAGCGGGGGAACCTTCTTGTGGTGTTTATACTATTAGCCATTTTGTTTGGCGGTGGTTATTTTTTTATTTTTAGAGGTAATATTTATCACAGCAGAGAGACTATTGTTTCAAGTAATCAAAGTGAGACCTCGGCTTCAACTTCTGCAATTAATATCCCAATTCCCGTTCCAACGCCAACGCCCGCTTCGCTTCCACAGAAATTAAGCAACCCGCCAGAAATTATTAAGGCAGTTTATGTAACAGGATATTCGGCTGGAAGTAAAAAATATCTTGATTATTTAGACAAGCTTTTTAAAAATACAGAAATAAACGCAGTTGTTGTGGATATTAAAGAGAGCGATGGGAAGGTTTCTTATAATTCCGAGGTTGAAGAAGTGCAAAGATACGGTTTATATAATGGTGCGATTAAAGATGTAAACGCTTTAGTAGAGTTTTTTCACGATAGAGATATTTATGTTATAGGAAGGATAGTCGTTTTTCTAGATCCCATTTATTCTAAAATAAGACCAGATTTAGCAATTTATAATAAACCCTATCCAGTTACGACAGAGGAGCAAACACCCACCCTATGGAAAGACTATAAGGGGGCTACGTGGTTAGATCCCACAGCAAAGGGGGCGTGGGATTATAATATATCTTTGGCCAAAAATGGCTTTTATCATGGGTTTGACGAAATTAATTTTGACTATATAAGATTTCCGTCTGATGGGAAAACGCAAAATATGAGCTTTCATTTATGGGATGAAAAAACGACAAAAGCCGGGGCTCTGAAGGGTTTTTTTGAATATCTGAGACAAGAACTTACTGGAGAAAAGATATCAGTCGATCTTTTTGGACAAGTGACTACAAACAGAGATGATATGGGAATAGGCCAGTTGCTTGAGTATGCCTTCGCAAGTTTTGATTATATTTCGCCCATGGTTTATCCTTCGCATTACATAAATGGTTTTATGGGTTTTTCTAACCCAGCTGATCATCCATATGAAATTGTAAAATATTCTATGGAAACTGCGCTTACTAGAGAAAAAGCATATTCAGATATTCCTTTGGCAAAGTTCAGGCCGTGGCTTCAAGATTTTAATATGGGAGCCTACTATACAGCGGATATGGTAGGGGCCGAGATAAGAGCAACCCAAGACGCACTGGGAGAAGATTATAATGGCTATATGCTTTGGAACCCTTCTAATGTTTACACACAAGGCGCGATTAAGTAAAGGTGATAGTTTTTGTAAAAAAAATAAGGTACAATTAACTAATTTAAAATTTCATTTTTAATAATATGAAAATTAAATCACTTTTAGTCGTAGCTATTTTTTTAGCAATAATTTTATGTTCTGGCGGAGCTGTTAAAGTTCAGGCCGTAGATAACTCAGCATTGATTGCTCAAATACAGGCGCAAATCGCCCAATTAACAGCCCAATTACAAGTAATGCTGACCCAGCAGGGGACTGCCTCAACATGGTGCCACACATTCAATACTAATTTAGGATTTGCAAACTCTGGCACAAACGAAGTTTCCCAACTGCACACAGCTCTGCAAAAACAAGGCATTTCTTATGGCACAGACGCCGTCACCACATATACTGAGGAAACATCTTTTGCGGTTATCCAGTTTCAAGCAAGATATGGAATTACTCCTCAGAGTGGGTACGTTGGTCCATTAACCAGGGCAAAATTAAATTCGCTGTACGGATGTAACCAAACAACTCCAACAACCCCAACAGTAACAACTTGCACCAGTTTTAATTATTCTAACTGGAGTGCTTGCTCGTCTAGCGGAGTTCAAACAAGAACGCCCACATCTTACTATCCAATCGGTTGTACGGGCGGAGCCCCCGTGCTTTACCAATCGTGTTCGTATAATTCTTATTGTACCGAGGGTAATTGGACTTCAACTTTAAGCCCATCAACTTGTCCTTCTTATGGCCAACAAACTAGAACTTGGACAAAAATAGGAAGTTGCCAGAATGGAACATTTCACTCAGCAGCAGAAACGATTATCTGTACCCCCGCGTCAACTCCAGTAGCAACTTGCACTAATTTCTCTTATTCTGACTGGGGTGCCTGTTCTACTAGTGGAACCCAAACAAGATCCGTTACAGCTTCATCTCCTTCCGGGTGCACAGGTGGAAGCCCCGTTTATTCTCAATCGTGTGAGCCATACGTCTTTACCCCAGAAATTTCGGTTATTATGCCAAATGGCGGAGAAGAGTGGCAAATTGGAAAAACGTATGACATTATATGGGGAGGGTTCGCTCTTAAGCCGACTGACGTTCTATATCTTTACTTAACTGATGGTGTGCCTGGGCATTTGCCATATGATATTACCCCTGCTAGTCAGCCCCTTTCAATTAGTACCACTAGATATAGTTGGACAATACCATCTACAGTTGTTCCAGGTTCGACCTATAAAATAGGCGTAAGAGCTGCATCAAGCACGATATCAGCCGAGGATACTAGCAACGGTTATTTTCGTATCGACAGCCAGACGACCACTTCTGCAGCGGCCATAACCAGCTTTTATGCAACGCGCAGTTTATATACGTCAAGCACGTGGACCATTACGTGGGACACCAGAAACACTTCAACATGCCAATTGTCTTGGGCCGGGATTCAAAAGGTTGAGGTTGTGCCAGTCTATATTCGCGGGAGTAAAAGCGTTTCTGTAATCAACACAAATACAGCTTTTAGATTATATTGTAATGGAATAAACGGAGCGACGGGCGTATCTCAGGTAATCTATGTGAACCAACCACAAAGATAGAAAATGTTTTCTAATTGTAATGTTGACGGGGCTAATAAAATAAACGATAATTAAATAATTAAGTTTTATTAAAATACAGAATTAAGAAATCAAAAATCTGAAGAGTAGCTTTTTGGTAACGCTTAGTTTTGTGAAAAAAGTAAAATGAGGATTGAGTCACTTCTAGTTGTAGCTGTTCTTGCAATAGCGGTTTTTTGTTCTGGAGGGTTTGTCAAAGCAGAAACTTTAACAAGCTGTATGTCATACAGCAGCGTCAGCGACCAAATTCCTGTCTTACAAGTTTAATCGCGCAATTAACCCAGCAGATAGCCCAGATTCAAGCCCAACAAGGCACAACGCCAACAGCTTGGTGCCACACTTTTAATAATAATTTAGGGTATGCCAATTCGGGTTCAGTTGAAGTCGGCTATTTGCACACAACCTTAAATCAAGAAGGGATTTCTTATGCGCCAGACACGGGGAATACCTATACCGTAGCGACAGGAAACGCTGTCAGTGCACTACAAGTGAAATATGCAGCAGACATTTTGTCTCCGGTAGGTTTAATCAGTGGAACAGGATATTTTGGTTCGTCGACAAGAAATAAAGTTAACAAAATTTACGGCTGTTCATCGCTGGTTCAATCAAATCCATGCACGGAAGCAGACTGGCAATATTTTCTTGCTAGTTGTAGGGCCGGTGGCCTTCAAGCCAAAACCTGGAGAAAGGTTGGCATATGTACAGGAGGTGTAACCCATCCTGCCACAGAAAACATAAATTGTTCTTCACTGAATCAATGTACGGAAGCGGATTGGTCGTCATCTCTATTTCCTGCGATATGTCCTTTGGCGGGTACGCAGACTAATATTTGGGCAAAAGTTGGAAACTGCACAGGTGGGGTGACGCATCCCGCCACAGAAACTATTTCTTGCGATCAAAATATGTTAACCTGCACCAGTTTTAATTACTCGGACTGGAGTGAATGCTCTTCCAGTGGCATCCAAACAAGAACGGTAGCATCTTCTTATCCATCCGGATGCCAAGGCGGAAGATCTGTAACCCAGCAAAACTGTGCTCCTGCCTGCACGGATGATAACTGGACATATATTATTTCGCCTTCTGCTTGCGCAGCCGGCACACAGACTATTATCTGGACAAAAGTTGGAAGCTGCACAGGTGGAGTAACCCATCCAGGCAGTGATACCATATCTTGCCAGCCACTTTATCCGTTTGACACAAGCCTTGGGTCCGGCTGTTCATGTTCATCATGGGCGAATCCCGGTCTTTGTATAAACGGGCGACAGGCAAAAACATGCACACAGCTGAGTCCTAGTAGTTGCAATCCAGTAACCATGTTTGAATCATGTACACCCGCATCAATTACCCTCGATTCTCCAAATGGCGGAGAAACATGGACGGCGACGACTGGTCCAACATCACGTCTTATCACGTGGACATCTAAAAGCTTGCCTTCTAATGCCCTTCTATCTATTCAATTGCATCAAATAAATACAGGGTTTCCTGGCAGAGGAGATGGTTTTTTTACGGTTGCATCTTACGTGCCAGCCTCAGTTGGCAGCTATTTATTGACAATTCCGTCGGCAGATAACGGAAGCGATAAAATATGGGGTTCAGACGTCAGTTATTTTGCGTACCAGGTTATAATAACCTGTACAAACTGTTCATCTGTTGTAAGGGACGAGAGCGATTCTACATTTAAGATTAATCTGGGAAATAATTCTGGAGCGGCAAAGGTTCGCTACGTGGGAGGCCAAATTGTGGGAGGCGCTCTTCCAAGCAAGATTATTGTTTTACGAACCCAAAATATCTCAAGTTGTACGCTAAAATATCCGGTTGCATTCCCAGTTAACAGTTATAAATTCTTATATAACATTCCGCCTAATGGATACATGGCAGTGCCCGATTTAATCGTTGGAAAAGTCACTGGTGAAATCACGGCCATTTGCAGAGGGATAGACGGGGAATTGGCCGGTGGGAAGGGTGATGTGATCACTCTTCCTAACGAATGGTATCTTTCCCACCCCATAACCGACGTCCCCAAGATTGAAATCCCGCCACAGAACTGATGTTAAATAATAAAAAAACCCGCCACACGGCGGGCTTTTTTATTAAATTAAGATGTTGTAATTATTAGGTTTTTTCTTCGAGCTTAACAGAGAGCTCTAATTTTTTTCCGTCGCGGAGAATTTGAAAAGTAGTTTGGCAACCAATTTTACACTTCTGCAAAATTTCCGCCAGAGGATTTTTTATTGTGATTTTC